>Ga0190316_1000104_pt1 | contig 20621 bp, 16 predicted proteins | sample 48701112_MG_FD_161663 | JGI IMG/M metagenome (GOLD analysis project Ga0190316, IMG submission 161663) | Hydrothermal vent sediment bacterial communities from Southern Trench, Guaymas Basin, Mexico - 4870-11-1-2_MG | ecosystem: Environmental > Aquatic > Marine > Hydrothermal vents > Sediment ... | reverse complement strand
CCATTGATCTGTGCGGCATACTAGCAGTCGTGGGCCTGGCGATCGTCCTGGTGACAGGGGATCCGACGTTCGTGAACGAGATAGCCTGGGGACCTTTCTTTGGCCCGCACATCGCTTTTACGGGTGGTGTGGCTGCGGCAGCATACGCGGCCAAGGTGGGTAAACTGGAGAGTGGCAAGGACATCATTACCTCGCTGATGGGGTTAAATGCCCCCGATGTCCTGCTGGTGGGTGGTGTATTCGGCGCTTTGGGCTACACGCTGAACTGGCTGATCAGCCTGGGGCCCAGTATCGGCGATTGGCCCTTTACCATGTCTGTCCCACTGGCTCTCATCATTGCTGGTTTCATCACCCGCCTGGCGTTCGGCAAGACGGGGATGTTAGGCAAAGTACGGGCTGGAGACAATCGCTGGGCGGTCAGTGACGTTGCGATGTGGTTGCCCTGGCAGGAAAAACCAGCAATGCTGCTCCTGATTGGCATCGCCGTTGCGTTGCCGGCAGCCCGCATTATCCAGGTAATGCCTGCATTGTTTACTTTCGGCTTCGCCATGCCAGCCATCTCACTGATATTTCTCGGTACAGGTTCCAAGTTCCCGGTCACACACCACATTGGTGTCTTGTCCGGGTTTGCCGTCCTGGTCACTGGGGACCTCTGGTGGGGCGTAACCTTCGGTGTGTTGGGAGCGTTCGTGGCAGAGTGGGGAGCTTGCCTCTTCCACAATCACGGCGACACCCACCTTGATCCTCCGTCAATCGCCGTGTGCATAGGCTGGACATTGATAGCCATCATATCAACGACTGGCTTGAAGGATGTTGGTGGCATCGCATCATTCATCATCGCAGTTGTGGTCTCGGCAGCATTGTACTTCCTGACTACATTCATGAAGAAAGGGGGACAAAAAGCCGCAGCGTAGCCGGAGTCTGATCACAACCGTGTTTCTCCTGGCGGCGGACGCTCCTGCAAACTGATCGTCCGCCGTCAGTAATATGAGGAGACGGAGTCGAGGAATCTCAACCGCATGCGAGCACAGATTTTTCGACGCGCTACGCTCGCTCGAAAACCTGTCCTGGATGCAGTGTGGGATGATAATTAACTTTTAACCTGCAACTTTTAACTTGTAACGTGTTTTCAGAGGAGGTCGTGGTATGAAGAAAACAGTGGTTCTCGTTGGCTCGCTGGACACGAAAGGCGAGGAGTTTGCTTTTGTCAAAGACCGCATCGAAAAGCAGGGACTCAATACTTTGGTGGTTGATTTTGGAGTACTGGGAGAGCCTGCCTTCGAGCCGGATATTGAACGGGACCAAGTCGCCAAGGCCGGCGGGGGAGATCTGGCACTCTTGCGCCAAGGTGAGCACAAAGACGAGGCAATGCAGACGATGGCGATCGGCGTTGCGGCTATCGTCCGCAGGCTGTACGACGAGGGCAAACTGGATGGAGTCCTTGGCATGGGAGGGAGCGGGAACACGTCCATCGCCACGGCCGGGATGCGCGTCCTTCCAGTGGGAGTACCCAAGGTGATGGTTTCCACCTTGGGCGGCGGCGACGTCAGCGCGTACACCGGGACGAAGGACATCATTTTCATCCCCTCCATCGTGGATGTAGCCGGTATTAATCGCATCAGTCGCGCCATTTATGCCAACGCGGCGGGGGCCATCGCCGGGATGGTAAAAATGGAATCGCCGGCGACCAGCGAGGAGAAACCGCTCATCACCGCCTCGATGTTCGGTAATACCACCGAGTGCGTAGATCGGGCACGCGGCATGTTGGAGGACAAGGGCTACGAAGTGTTGGTCTTTCACGCCACCGGTACCGGTGGCAAGACGATGGAGAGCCTGATCACCGACGGGTATATCGTTGGTTCGCTGGACATCACCACCACCGAGTTGGCTGATGAGGTTTGTGGCGGTGTGTTTAGCGCGGGGCCGGAGCGTTGCCTGGCAGCGTCACGGGCCGGTATCCCGGCGGTCATCGTCCCCGGCTGCGTGGATATGGCCAATTTCTGGGGGATTGACACCGTGCCCGAAAAGTACAAAGGGCGCAATCTCTATCAGTGGAACCCCCAGGTCACTCTGCTGCGAACCGATGTTGAGGAAAACACCCGGATGGGGGAAATGATTGCCGCGGCTGCGAATGCAGCCACAGCACCGGTGGCCATTGTGCTACCGCTCAAAGGCGTCTCCATGCTTGATAGCGAAGGGGGTGAATTTTGGGACCCGGAGGCTGATCAAGCGTGCTACGACGCGATTAAGAAGAACCTCAAGCCGGGCATCTCCGTGATTGAGATGGACAACAACATCAACGATCCCGAGTTCTCGGATAAGTGCGCCGAACTACTATTAGACATGCTAAACAAATAAGGAGGTGTAATATGGCTTTTACCCGTGAGGAAGCGTTGAACAAACTGCGCAAGACCGTTGCCGAGGGACGCCCAATCATCGGCGCTGGCGCCGGGACGGGCATCTCGGCCAAATTCGCAGAAAGGGGCGGCGTGGATCTGATCATCATCTACAATTCAGGCCGCTATCGTATGGCCGGACGAGGCTCGCTGGCCGGGTTGATGCCCTACGGCGATGCCAACGGCATCGTGGTCGAGATGGCCTCCGAGGTATTGCCGGTGGTCAAGGACACCCCCGTGCTGGCTGGCATCTGTGGCACCGATCCCTTCCGCCTGATGCCCGTTTTCATCAAACAACTCAAAGAGATAGGGTTCTCCGGGGTGCAGAATTTCCCCACCGTGGGGTTAATTGACGGCGTTTTCCGCCAAAACCTGGAAGAAACCGGCATGGGCTACGATCTGGAAATAGAGGGTATCCGCATCGCTCACGAGAACGACATGCTCACCTGCCCCTACGTTTTCAGCGAGGAGGACGCGGTCAAGATGGCCGAGGCCGGGGCCGACGTGTTGGTAGCGCACATGGGGTTGACTACCAAAGGTTCCATCGGAGCGTATACTGCATTGACCCTGGAGAAAGCGGCCAAGAAAGTGCAGGCTATTCACGATGCCGCCAAAGCAGTGCGGAAGGATATTTTGGTGATCTGCCACGGCGGTCCCATCGCCGAACCGGAGGACGCGCAGTACATCTTTGAGCACACCCAGGGCATAGCGGGCTTCTTTGGCGCTTCGAGCATTGAGCGATTGCCGACCGAAGTGGCCATTGCGGAACAGGCGGCCAAGTTCAAGGGGTTGCGCATTTGAAAGGTGAAACAGGAGCATAGCTGACCTGAAGGGTACCCCCGAATTGCCGTATACACAGGCTGGGTCTTGGATGCTATCCTGTCAACAACCAGTGTGGTAAATCTTACCGGTATTGCGTCGTTCATCATGGCAGTTGTGGTCGCGGTATTGTACTTCTTGACCACATTGATGAAGAAAGGCGGACAAAAAACCGCGGCGTAGCCGGAGCCTGATCATAATTATGTTTCTCCTGGCGGCGGACGATCCTGCAAACTGATCGTCCGCCGTTAGCTGTTAAAGGGGAGGTTACAGTTTGCCGTGAGGACGGGAAATTGTTCCTTGACAGGTGAGGTATAATGAGCGAAAATACTGAGGAAGATAGCCTGGAGGCTCTGAAAACAAATCTCTCCGTGGTTTGTGCTGATTTAGCCGGGGTGTAAAATATGAACGTTTGGGTGGAGTTGGGCGGCATTGCCAGAGTTGTGACGGGAGAGAGACAAATCGCGCTTACTCCCCCGGAGGGAACGACCTTTCGGGAGATTATACGGTTGTTGGGCACGCGCTATCCCGCTTTGGTTGGCCGGGTCATTCATCCCGATGGTGATTCACTGTATGCCTCTCACATGTTGAGCCTGAACGGTAAGTTGATGGTGCAGCCGGAACAGTTGGATGAATCGCTCCACGACGGCGACCGGCTGATCGTGATGTCGATTCTGGCCGGCGGTTAGTTAGTAGAGTTATTCCCGAATAAACAAAACCAGAAATTGGACGCGGATTTTCACGGAGGAACACGGATATTTTTGTAAAAAACAAGGAAAAATCCGTGCCATCCGTATTTCGACAGGATTTACAGGATTCACAAGATTTCTGACGGCAAACCATCCTGTAAATTTTGTGAATCCTGTCTGTTGGGTTTAAATACGATTACCCTAGGGCGCTGGTGCGTTTGATATATTCAGCCGAGGAGGATGATTATGTACGGTTATCATGGTAAAATTCTGCATATTGACCTGACCGGGCGTAAGACGTGGGTCGAGGAGAAGCCGGAGGAGTGGTACAAGCTCTACATTGGCGGTGTCTCCATGGCGACGCGGCTTTGCTGGGAGAACATCGAGGTGGGCTGCGATCCCCTCTCGCCGGGCAACCCCATCTGCATCGCCAACGGTATCTTTGCCGGGACGCCGGTGCCGGTGGGAGGGAAGTACGGCATGGCCTCCAAGTCCCCGCTGACGGGCTTTATCGGCGACAGCCTCTCCGGCAGTTGGTTCACCATCGCCCTCAAGCGCGCCGGCTGGGATGGTGTGGTCTTGCACGGGGCCAGTGAGGAATGGGTCAACGTCTTCATTGACGATAAGCGGGTGCAGTTCCGCGACGCTACTTCGCTGTTGGGATTGAAAACTTTCGAGACCGAAGAAGCGATCCGTGAGGAGCTCGGCGACGATCAAGTTCGGTCTGCCACTATCGGCCCGGCGGGCGAGAATGGTGTGATCATCGCCAACGTGACCAATGACGGGCGCCAAGCGGGGCGCACTGGTCAGGGGGCGGTATGGAGCTCGAAGAAGCTCAAGGCGCTCTCGGTGCGTGGCACTTATGGCGTCACCGTGGCCGATCCTGAGACTTTGATGCAGCTCTCGTATGATATCACTCAGGCTTCTCAAGGTCCACACACGGAGAAGTACCGTATCTTGGGTACCGTCGCCAACGTGCTTAACATGAACAAGCTGGGACTGCTTCCCACGCGCAACTACCAGGAGGGGACCTTTGAGGACGCCGAGCTGGTGAGTGGCGAATATCTGCATGAGCATTACAAAGTCAAGACTATCGCGTGCGCGCAGTGCCCGATTGCCTGTGAGCAGATGTCGCGCGCACCGGATGGCCCTTACAAGGGCGCGATGACCGGCATTGACTACGAATGTTTGTTCGCCAACGGGTCCAACTGTGGTTTGAACGACCTACGGGCGGTGATCAAGATGATTGACCTTTGGGATGAGTATGGCGTGGACGCGATGAGCGGCGGCGTGACTGTTTCCTGGGCTATGGAGACCTTCGAGCGCGGTATCTTCACCAAGGAAGATTTCAAGTGCGCGAAGTACCCGGAGGGCTTCGAGCCGAACTTTGGCAACGCTGAAGCCGCGGTCACGATAGCGGAGATGCTCATTAACCGCGAGGGCATCGGAGATTTGCTCTCCAAGGGTACCCGGCGCGCCAGCCAGATTACCGACGAGGAGCGTGGCACGGAGACCTATCAATGGGCGATGAATATCAAGGGCTTGGAATGTCCTGGCTACGACGCGCGCGGGCTTAAGACTTTTGCGCTGGGACTGGCAGTGGGGACACGCGGCGCTTGTCATAATCGCACTGCAGCCTACGATCCCGACATCAAGGGAGTGACGAACCGCTTCACCGTGGATGAGACGCGGGGGAAGGTGGCTGCGCGAACCGAGGAGTACGCCGCCGTTTACGATACGCTGCCGTTATGCAAATTCATCCGCCGCTGTTTCACCGGCAAGGCTGACCGGGCGGGCGCGTGGCCGGCCATCGCCAAATTGATCAACGCCACCACCGGCTGGGATTTCGATTACGACGATGTAGATTTGATCGGCGTGCGGGCGCACACCATCAAGAAAGCTTTTAACATCCGCGAGGGCTGGACCCGTGCGGATGATTACCTTCCCTACCGTTGGCAGCACGATCCCATGACGAAGGGGCCATCCGCTGGCTACGTGGTGACGGATGAGGAACTGGAATACCTGAAGGACATTTACTACGAGGCCAAAGGTTGGACGAAGGAGGGCCTGATCCCCAAAGCGAAACTGATCGAGCTGGGGATGGACGATGTGGCTGAAGAAATTGGGGTATAGGCCCTGCATATGTTGAAAGTTGCAAGTTACAAGTTGAAGGTTGGTTGCTAACTTTCAACTTGTAACCTGTAACTATTTTCAGAGGAGAGATTTTATGGCGACTTCAACTTCTAAGTACCAATACATTGCGTGTGACCCTGAAAAGTGTATCGGTTGTCAGCTATGTGAGATGGCTTGCTCGTACACGAAAACCGGGGAGTTCAACGTTTATCGTAGCCGTATCCGCACGGTGCGCGCGGAGGAGATTCTGATCACGGCTGTGGCCTGCCGCACCTGCGAGGATGCGCCCTGCGTGACCGCCTGTACCCGCGATGCGCTGAGACAGGACCCCCTCACCGGCATCATCCGCATTGATCCCGACCGCTGCGATGGCTGCGCATGGTGTGTTGAGGCTTGCGACTTCGGCGCGATCTCCATCAACCCGGAGACGAAGCTGGCCGAGATCTGCGATCTGTGCGAGAATGAGGAGGATGGCCCGCAGTGTGTGAAATGGTGTCCCAAGGATGCTCTGGAACTCACGACACCCGACCAGCGCGCGCAGCGGGCGCGTCACAGTCTGGCGATTGAGGAAGTGCTGGGTTCATGACAAATGAAGACAATTAAAAATGAACAAATGAAGAAATGACAAATGGGAAAATGGCTCCCCTGAAAAAAGGCCATTCTCACCACAGAGACATCAACGACCATGAGGTCTTATGACCGATGGCAGAGGACACGGAGAAGATGGAGAAAATTACGCACTAAAAGTAACACTTCTCTTCCCAAACGCTCTAAGCCCCCGTCCCCGGGGGCGAGTTGACGAGAAAACTTGCCCTGGGGACGCCCCCGAGACGGGGGCGGGGAGCAGTGTAGGTGCGGCTTTTGCCCTTATGCAAAATTACACTTTACACGTCAAAAAGTTAAATTTTTTCAAGGTCAAGTTTAAAATCTCTGTGCTCTCTGTGTCTCTGTGGTGAAAATTCTGTAATGACCAAATGGGTAGCCTAACCCCTTGTGGGGCGTCTTCAAGGAGTGGATATTGTGGTAGACAAAGAACGAAACAATGAAAATGAGGAACCGCGAGTTGGCGTGTACGTATGCCACTGCGGCTCTAACATCGCCAGTGTGATTGACACCACGGCTGTCGCCGAGTACGCCAAGACGCTGCCGGGCGTGGTGGTGGCTAAGGAGCACAACTACATGTGCTCCGACCCTGGTCAGGCGATGATCCAGCAGGACATCAAGGAATATAACTTGAACCGCGTGGTGGTGGCGGCTTGCACTGTGGCGATGCACGAACCAACCTTCCGGAGCTGCATTGCCGATGCCGGATTAAATCCCTTCATGTTCGAGATGGCAAACATCCGCGAGCACTCCTCCTGGGTACATTCCCATGAGAAAGAAGCTGCGACCCTCAAAGCCAAGGAAACCGTCGCTGCTGCGGTGGCAAAGGTTAGCTATGCCCGCCCGCTGGAAATGTTTGAAGTTCCTGTTACCAAGAGGGTGTTGATCATTGGCGGCGGCATCGCCGGTATCAGCGCGGCCTTAGACCTGGCAGACCTGAAAATCGACACGTATCTGGTGGATAAATCCCCTACCATCGGCGGGCACATGGCTCAATTGGACAAGACCTTCCCCACGATGGATTGCTCCATCTGCATTGAGGCACCCAAGATGGTGGACGTGGGCAAGAATCCTTACATTCACTTGCTGACCTACTCTGAGGTGCAAGAGGTCAGCGGCTACATCGGCAACTTCCATGTGAAGATAGAGAAAAAGCCACGTTACGTGAAGGAGGATCGCTGCACCGGCTGTGGTCTCTGCTCCGACGTTTGCCCCATTGAGGTGCCGAATGAGTTTGAGGAAGGGATGGGGCCGCGCAAGGCGATCTACGTGCCGATGGCGCAGGCCGTACCGGCTATTTACACCATCGACATGGATGCTTGCATCGAGTGTTTTAAGTGCGTCGAAGCGTGCGGCAAGCTGGCGGCGATTGACTTCGCCCAACAACCCGAGATCGTTGAACTGGACGTGGGCACGATTATCGTTGCCACGGGTTACGACATCTGGGACCCCACGCCTCTGGAGGAGTATGGCTTCGGCGACTACGATAATGTCACGACGATGATGGAGATTGAGCGACTGCACTGCGCCGGTGGGCCGACGGTAGGTGAGTTCGTGCGCCCCTCCGACCGCCAGACGCCTAAGAGCCTGGCCCTCATCCAGTGTGTGGGGTCGCGGGACAAACGCTATCACGAGTACTGCTCCGGCTTCTGCTGCATGTACACCATCAAGAATGCCATGCTGCTCAAGTGGCTCTACCCCGAGATAGATATCACCATCTTCCGCATTGACGTCCGCACGCCCGGCAAGAGCTACGAGGAATTCTACGAGCGCGCCCGCGAGGCGGGCATTCACTTCATCCAGGGGCGGCCTTCCGAGATCGTCGAGGACCCCGTGACCAAAAACCTCATCGTCCATGCCGAAAACATTGGCTTAGGTGAGCATGTCGCGTTGGAGGTGGAGATGGTGGGCCTGGCTACGGCGGCGATTCCCTCTGCGGGTGCATTTGAACTGGGCCGTACCCTGACTGTCTCCAACGACAAGCACGGTTGGTTCCTGGAAGCGCACCCCAAGCTCAAGCCGTTGGACACGCCCACCGAGGGCATCTATTTGGCCGGTTGCGCACAGGGACCGAAGGACATTCCGCAGTGTGTGAGTCAGGGGAGTGGGGCGGCGGGCCGCGCTTCCCGTGTGCTCAACGCCGGGACGTGGGAGATTGACCCCATCGTGGCCTACGTCTGGCCCGATCGTTGTCTCAACAGTAAGGGCGGGAAGTGTACGATTTGCTACGATGTCTGTCCCTATGGCGCGGTGATTAACAAGCCGGGAACGGGCGAACCGAGTCAGATCATCCCCGCCAAATGCCACGGCTGTGGGACGTGTGTGGCCGAGTGTCCGGCCAACGCCATTACGCAACACCACTTCACCGATGGGCAGGTCATCGCGCAAATCCACGCTTTGCTGGCGGACAATCCGGAGGAGAAAGTGCTGGCCTTCATGTGCCGCTGGTGCAGTGGGATGGGCGCCGATAACGCGGGCACCAGCCACTTCGAGTACCCGGCCAACACCCGCAATATTCTGGTGATGTGCGCCGGACGGGTGGATAAGGACTTCGTCTTCGAGGCATTCCACATGGGCGCGGGCGCGGTGGTAGTCTCCGGCTGTCACCCACAGGACTGCCATTACATCCATGGCCGCGAGCACGCCGAGGAGCGCCTGACCAAAGTCGCCTCCCAGCTGGAGAAGATGGGGATTTCCCCTGAACGCTTCAGCATTGAGTCAGTTTCGGCGACGGAAGGGGCCAAGTGGGCACGCATCATGCGGCAGATGAGTCAGGCCATTGATGATATCACCGTGGAGGGCATCAAAGCCGAGAACGAGGTGGCCCGCCCGCGTTTGACCAAACGCCTGCGCCGTCTGAAGGACGTGCCGGGAGTCGCTCCCGTGCTGCTTACCACTGAAGCGCGTCTGCAGGGCATCCAGACGGCTACTCAGCAGGCTATTGCTCACGGCATCGGGCCGGACGCCAAAGGCTCCGGACCTAAAGCTGCCGCTTGTCAGACATGCGGGATTGCCAATCTGTCAGGAGACAAGAAATAATGGCCAACGAAAAGAATCCTTTCTTAGTCGAAGTATCGGCCCGCCCTGGCGGTGATCGCGTGTTGCAGTGCATCCAGTGTGGTACCTGTTCGGGTTCCTGCCCGGTGATCAAGGAGATGGAATACGGCCCGCGCCGGATCATGCACTTGATCCAGGCCGGGGAGGAGGAACGGGTCCTTTCCAGCCACGATATGTGGTTCTGCGTTTCCTGCTACTCCTGTGCCAATCGCTGTCCGCGTGACATTCACATCACCGACCTGATGGCGTCGCTGCGCGAGATGGCGGAGGAGAAGGGCTACGCCCAGGATAAGGGAGCCGAGTTTGGGCAGGCCTTCTCCGAAACCTATCAGCATCACGGGCGCATGTTCGAGCCGGAGCTGGTGATTCGCTATTATCTCCGCTCGTTCGACATCAAGGGGCTGCTGGGTATGATCCCTCTGGCTTTGCCGATGTTGTTGAAGCACAAACTCCCCTTCTGGCCGGAGAGAATCAAAAATCCACAGAACATGGAGCAAATCTGCGTTCCGGTGAAAGACAAGGAGGAAGAGCGGTGAAATACGCTTACTATCCCGGTTGTAGCCTGCAATCCGGCGCTAAAGAGTATGACAGTTCCACGCGCGCGGTCTTTGCGCACTTGGGCATTGAGTTGGAGGACATTGAAGATTGGAGCTGCTGCGGCGCGGTTCACGTCGAGGGCGAGGCCATCGTCACATTGCCGGCGCGGAATTTGGCGTTGGCCGAGGCGCAGGGGCTGGATACCATCGTCGCACCGTGCAGCGGTTGCTATAGGAACTTGCGGCGTTCCAGTCAGGCCATCGCGGCGGATAAGGCCGTGCGGAAGCGGGTGAACGAGGTCTTGCCTGACGGGCTGCAACTGCGGGGCAACATCAATGTAATGCACCCGCTCTATGTGATTTTGTACGACTATGGCCTGGAGCGACTGAGGAAACAGGTGACACATCCCCTCGCCGGCTTGAAGGTCGCCAGCTACTACGGCTGCATGTTGACCCGTCCCAAAGATGAATTTGATAGCCCGGAAAAGCCCCAGGGGTTTGACAAGTTGATGGATGCTTTGGGCGCGGAGGTCGTGAATTGGCCGGCCAAGGCGAAATGTTGCGGCGGCGCGTTGGCGATTTCACATACTAAGGTTACGGCAAAACTTTCGGGCAACATCATGGTATCCGCCAAAGACTCCGGCGCGAATGTAGTGACCTTGGGTTGTCCGATGTGTCACACGGCTTTGGATTTGTATCAAAAGAAGGCCGAAAAGGCTATGGGAAGACCTCTCAACTTGCCGATCCTCTACTTCACACAGTTGATGGGACTGGCGCTGGGCATTGCTGAAGAGCACTTGGGATTGGAACGACATATCGTCTCGACGCAGCCGGTGTTCGAGATGCTGCAAGGAGCGGGCGCATGAGACGCGGAGATACACGCAAGACAAAAACCGAACACGAGATCGTCCTGGAACGCAAGATGATTACTCGCCACTACGTGATGACGTGGGACCTGGACCGCTGTGTGGGCTGCCAGATCGGCCCGGCGGTTTGCCCCAAAGACGCCTCCATTCACGTTGCAGGTGAGATTGTGGACGGGCGGCTGGTGGAAAAACCGTCGGTGGATATTGACCCGGAAAAATGTATTTTCTGTGGGGAATGTGTCCCGATGTGTCCCAAGAATGCGATCACGATGACCGTCAACGATGTGCCGGAGGTCCCGGTCCAGAAATACGAGACTTTCCCCCACTTGATCGAATCTACCAAATTCGACGGGGAGGAATTCGACTGGAGCCGCAAGGACTTCGTGATTGACAACTGCCCCACGAACGTCATCAGTTATGACGAGGAAGCGCATACGTTAGTGGTGGACCAGCAGTATTGCATCCGCTGCCGCCAATGCGAGATCGCCAGCGAGGGCGCGTTCCACGTGGTGCAGCCCTGGCAGGGCAGTGTGCAACTGCGCCGGGAGCTCTGCGTGGAGGGGTGCTTTGCCTGCGCCGACATTTGCCCGACGCGCGCGTTGCACATTGACGACGAGGGTCAGCTGGTGTTGGCGGACTACTATTGCATCAAGTGCGGCGCGTGTATGCAAGTTTGCCCTATCAAGCCGATTGTTGAGGAATACGAGGTCACCTTCGAGGCGCAGGGCATGACCCACACCCGCGTACACGAGCGCATCACCAACGCCGGCGCGCTGCCCATTTTGGTGGAACGTTGGCGGGTCGGCCACTTGCCTGTGGAGAGCGCGTCGTGGCTCTCGGCGCTGGTGCGGCTGGCGGACGACAAGGCCGGCCAGGTGGAGATTGACCGCAAGCGCGCCCTGCGTCGCCGCGATCTGCTGAAGGCACTCAAGGGCGGCAAGTCGCTGCTCGAAGAGTGAGGAGTCAGGAATCAAGAATCAAGAATCAGGAATCAAGAATCAGGAATCAGGAATCAAGAATCAGGAATAGGGCAGGGACAATTGTAGAGTTCAGGCTCTTTGGGATTTCGCATGGTCGAGTCAAAATCAACCGCGAATCCTGCGGAGACTCAGGACAGGTGGCGCGAATTCACGCGAAAAAAAAATAAAAAATCAGTGCAAGCCGTGCGTAGTGTGAGCGGGCAGTGCTCACCAATCCGTGGTGAAAAATTCACCTCTCGGTACACCCACCATGCAAAGTCCCAGAGACCCAAAAACCTTAGCGACTTGGCGTTAAAAAACGTCGGCTCTTTAGGATTTCGCTGTGTATACAAATCAGCGGCTCTCTTGCAGCGAGTCTCATTTTTAACGCGGAGACGCCAAGGCGCAAGGGCGCAAAGTTTTTAAGGTTTTCTCTGTAGCTCTGCTTCTCTGCGACTCTGTATAAGGGCTCTTTAGGATTTCGCATGGTTGAGCCAAAACCGACCGCGAATAGCGCGAATTCACGCGAAAAAATAAAAAAATCAGTGCAATCTGTGTAATTCGTGGTGAGAAATTCACCTTTCGGTGAATCCGCCATGCAAAGTCCCAGAGACCCACTACATATCAATAATCCAGGGCAATTTTTATCACGGAGAACACAGACCGTAGGTGCGGGCAGATAGTGCCCACAGTTTTCTCATTTTTCTCCGCCAGCGGTCATAAGACCTCATGGTCGTTGATGGTGAAAATGACAGAAAGCAAAAGCGGCGTATACATTGTGACCGTAACCCATTTGCCATTTGTACCTCCATAGAAAGGAGCAGTGTGATGAATATCGGTATTCCCAAAGAACGGCGGGAAGGGGAAAAGCGCGTCGGTCTGACCCCGGCAGGCGCGAGTCTGTTGACTAAGGCAGGACATACCTGTTACATTGAGAGCGAGGCCGGCAAGGCGGCCGGTTTTGCCGATTACGACTACGAGCGGCTGGGCGCCACCATCGTTTTTGATGGAGAGCAGCTCTACGCACGTTCCGACCTCATCCTCAAGGTCCTCCAGCCCACTCTGGAGGAGATCTCCTGGATGCATCTGGGGCAAATCCTGGCAGGGTTTCTCGGCCTGACAGCGGTTCCCCGCGAGGAGGTGGAGGCCCTCATGGAACGCCGCGTGACAGCGGTGGCCTACGAGTTGGTCTCCAACGACGGTAGGGACTTCCCCATCCTCAAAACGATGAGCGAGGTCGCCGGACGCATGGCGCCCTACATCGCCGGCTCAATGCTGATGCGGGTTCACGGTGGACGCGGCATCTTGCTTAACGGCGTGCCCGGCGTGCCCGCCGGTGATGTGGTGATCTTGGGTGCCGGGGTGTTGGGAACCAACGCCGCCCGGGCCTTCACGAACCTGGGAGTCAATGTCTTTGTGCTTAGCCCTACGCTGGAACGTCTGCGTTACATTGATAACCACTTCAACGGTCAGGTGACCACGATGATCTCCCATAATTTCAACATCTCTCGTGTGATCCGCTTCGCCGATGTGGTGATCGGTGCGGTGCGGGTGCCGGGGGAGCGTGCCCCGCAACTTATCACCCGGCAGATGCTTCGCACCATGCGACGCGGTTCCGTGATCATTGATTTCTCCATTGACCACGGCGGGTGCGTCGAGACGAGCCATCCCACCACCTTTGAATCACCCAGCTACATTGAGGAGGACATCGTGCATTACTGCGTGCCCAATGTGCCGGGAGCGGTGCCGCGCACCTCGACCCACGCCTTCAACAACGCCGCCTGGCCCTATATCCAGACGCTGGTGGAGGCCGGGCCGGCGACGGCCTTCGCTCAAGAACCGGCCTTGCGCAAGGCAGTCGTCCTGCGCAACGGCGATATTGTGGACGAGAGGCTGGATAATATTCTCCGGAAATAACGCGGGGTGTAGGCACTGTCGGGGCAAACCTCCGTGTTCGCCCCAATAAAAAGTAATATTCTCCGGAAATAACGCGGGGTGTATGCACTGGCAAGCAGCTTATAGACGCAAAGTTGTGACGGCAGAGGAAGCGATTGCCGCGACTGTCAGGTCGGGCGGGCGCATTTTCCTGACCGGTAATTGCAGCGTGCCCCACACGCTGATGGAAGCTCTGGTGGCCTACGCGCCCGCCGTCGAGGACGTGGAAATCGCCCAGGTGCTCACAGTAGGCCCGGCCACGTGGGCCGCGCCGGAACTGGAAGGGCACCTGCGCTCCAACGTGATGTTCATCGGGGGCAATCTGCGCCGGAGCGTCTGGGAGCGGCGCAGCGATTACACTCCCGTGTTGCTCTCCGAGTTTCCGCTGCTCTTTGGACAGGGCGTGCTGCCGGTGGACGTAGCCTTCGCCCATCTCTCGCCGCCCGACGAGCACGGGTTCTGCTCCTTTGGCCTGGAGACGGGGCTGGCGAAGACGCCGGTGGAATCCGCCAAGCGCATCGTTGCCCAGATCAACCCCCAGATGCCGTACCTGGCGGGCGACACCTTCATCCACGTGAGCGAGCTGGATGCCATCGTTGAGGTGGACGACCCGCTTCAAGAGTACGCGATGGCGGCCAATCCTGATGATCCGGTAGTGGAGGCCATCGCCCGGCACATCGCTGAGTTGATCCCTAACGGGGCGACGCTGCAGATGGGCATCGGGGCGGTGGCGGATTCGGTTCTGGGTTACCTGGAGGACAAACGTGACCTGGGCATTCACACCGAGCTCTTCTCCGATGGGGTGATGCACCTGGTGGAGAAAGGCGTCATCACTGGCGCGCGGAAAACGCTGCACCCGGGGAAGATCACGGCGGGATTTGTTTTGGGATCGCGGGAGCTTTACCGTTGGCTGGATCACAATCCGCTGGTGGAACTGTACCCCACAGAGATAGTCAATGACCCCTGTGTGATCGGCCGGAACTACCGCCAAGTCGCCATCAACGGAGCCATTGAGATTGATCTGACGGGGCAGGTCTGCGCCGACAGCCTCGGCCCGCGCTTCTTCAGCGGCGTTGGCGGGCAGGTGGATTTCATCTATGGGGCCAGTCGCTCAAAGGGTGGCGTGCCCATCATCGCGTTGCCCAGCACAGCGCAGAGGGGCAAGCTTAGCCGCATCGTCCCCACACTCACGCCGGGGGCGGGTGTGGTCACGACACGCAATCATGTTCATTGGGTCGTCACCGAATACGGCGCGGCGAACCTCTACGGCCAATCCATCCGCCGGCGGGTGGAGGCCCTCATCGGAATTGCCCACCCTCAGTTTCGTGATATGCTACGCTACGAAGCTCGGCAACTCGGGTACCTTTAAGAGTTGCAGGTTGCAAGTTGCAAGTTGAAAACAGGAGAGTCATGGAAAAATACATCGAAGAACTTGAAGCCCGTTTCTTGAGTTATGTGAAAATTGATACCCAGAGCGACGAGGCATCACAGACGGTTCCCAGTACCGAGAAGCAGTATAAATTACTCCGGTTGCTGCAGCTGGAACTGCAGGCGCTGGGGGCTAAGGATGTGGTGTTGACCGATTACGCCTGCGTGCTGGCGACCATCCCCGGCAACATACCTCACCCGGAGCAGGTACCCACGGTGGCGTTACTGGCTCACGTGGACACGGCTCCCGCCTTCAGCGGCGCCGGCGTGAAACCCATAGTTCACCGCAATTACGATGGGAAACCGCTGATCCTGCCCGACGACGAGAGCCAGGTGTTATCACCGGAGCTCTTCCCGGATCTCCAAAATAAAATTGGCGAGGATATCATCACTGCCAGCGGCACTACCCTGCTGGGGGCGGATGACAAGGCCGGCGTCGCGATCATCATGACGGTGGCGGCGCAGCTTCTAGGCAATGAAGAAATCCCCCATGGTAACATCCGCATCTGCTTCACTCCCGATGAGGAGATTGGCAAAGGGGTTGCCCATCTTAAATTGGAAGACCTGGGTGCGGATGTCGCCTACACCTTAGATGGCGGCCCCTTGGGCGAGGTAACACGTGAGACCTTCTCCGCCGACCGTGCGCTCGTCAAGATTACCGGCGTCGCTACCCATCCCGGCACGGGAAAGGGGATTTTAGTCAACGCGCTGACGTTAGCCGCCAAGTTAGTGAATGCCCTGCCGCAGGACACCCGCACCCCTGAAACTACCGAGGGGCGTGAGGGCTTCATTCACCTCTACCGTATCCAAGGCACTGCCGCCGAAGTGGAACTCTGCTTCATCCTGCGCGATTTCGAACTCGACGGGCTGAAATCCCATGGCGACTTAGTCTGTTCGGTGGCGGAGTCGCTCCAGGCTGAGGAACCGCGCGCCAAGATCACCTGCACCATCAAGCATGAATACCGCAACATGCGCTACTGGCTGGAAAATACCCCGCTGCCCGTGGATCTGGCCCTGGAGGCACTCGCCGCGCTAAAGATCAAGCCGCTGCTCCGGCCCATTCGCGGCGGCACCGATGGCTCCGGCCTGACCGCCAAAGGGTTGCCCACGCCGAATCTCTTTGTCGGGATGCACAATTGTCACGGCCCGTTGGAATGGATAAGCCTGCAGGACATGGACCAGGCCGCGCAGGTGTGTATCCAACTGGTGCAATTGTGGGCGCAGCAGAAGAAGTAGGAGTTAGGAAAGAGGAGCGAAAAGGCGAGGAAGCGAGAAAGCGAGAGAGCGAGAAAGCGAAAAAGCGAGAAAGCGAGGAGGCGAGAGAGCGAAAAAGCCAGCATTTTCTGTTTTTTCCCGTCGCCGGCGCAACTTCCTGCTTTCAACTTCCGACTTTTAACTTTTGACCTTCGACTTTCAACTTTCAACTTTCAACCTTTAACCTTTAACCTTTAACTTTTAACCTGCAACTTTCAACTTGCAACTCTTATCTTCAAACCAGGAGGTGACTTTTGTTTCATGCACTTGTCGCAGTTAAGCAGGTGCCGGACACGACCAACATCCGCATTGACCCGGAGACGGGGAATCTGGTGCGGGAGGGCGTGCCGGCGATTATGAACCCTTACGACGCCCACGCGCTGGCCGAGGCCATCCGCTGGAAGCGGCAGCTGGGCGGTAAGGTGACGGTGGTCTCAATGGGGCCACCCAATTTCATCGTGACCATCCGCGAGGCGGTCGAGATGGGCGCGGACCGGGGTGTGTTGGTCTCGGACCGCAAATTCGCCGGCGCAGATACACTGGCAACATCCTACGTGTTGGCCGAAACCATCCAGGCCATCCACGAGAAGGACCCTATTGACGTGGTCTTTTTCGGCAAGCAGGCCATTGATGGCGATACGGCACAGGTCGGACCGGGGGTTGCCGTGCGGATGGACTTGCCCATCGTGACCTACGTTGTCAAAATCCGCGAACTAGACCTGGAACAGCGTCGCATCGTGGTTGAACGGAAGACGGAGCGCTGGACCGAGGTGATTGAGTCCCAGTTGCCGGTGCTCCTGACCTGCGATAAGGAGATCGCCGAGATACCCTTCGCGCCGTTGCCTGACCTGATCCGCTCCCTGCGCTATGACCCTGAGATGTGGACGATGTCCGGCCCCCTGGAATTTGACAAGGGACAGGTCGGCGTGCGCGGTTCTCCCACCATCGTTTTCAAGATGGGGACGCCCCCGCTACCCGAAGCCGGCGAGAAGATCAATACCCGTGAGGTCGGTGTCGCGGAGGCCGTCAAGCAGACCTTTGCCAAAGCGGATGCGGCAGGGATTCTGGACACGGTGCTGGGAGGTGCGCGATGACGACGCGGCGTTTCTGGGCATTTATTGAGCAGGAAGAAGGCCATGCGCATCCTGTCTCCTGGGAGCTGTTAGGCGTGGTCCGCCGGCTGGCCTTACAGGTCAGGGAAGAGGCGGAGGCCGCCGGTGACGAGGTGGTGGTGGAGGGCGTTTTGCTCGGCCACGACGTGGAGCACATCGCGCAGGAAGCGCTGTGCTACGGGGCTGATCGGGTCTACCTGTTCGACTCCCCCGTGTTCGAATACTATCGCAACCGCCCCTATTACAAGATGCTGGCAGAGGCGGCGCAGAAGTACGAGCCGGAGGTTTTCCTCATCGGTGCGACGACGTTGGGCCGTGACTTGGCCGGAGCCATCGCCACCTCGCTGCGGACCGGCCTCACCGCCGACTGCACCAAGTTGGAGATGGGCGAGGTGAAGGGCGCCAAGCAGAAACTGCTGCTGGCGACCCGCCCCGCCTTCGGTGGCAACATCATGGCGACCATCCTTTGCCGCAAACACCGCCCGCAGATGTCCAGCGTCCGCCCGCGCGTTTTTCCCATGCCGGAGTACAATCCCCATCCGCAGGGCGAAGTCGTGCGCGAGCCGGTAGGGATAACGGAAGCAGATGCGCTGGCGCGCGTCCTGGAGTTCGTCCGGCCCGAGGGCGAGAGCGTGAACATTGAATACGCTGATGTTATTGTCTCCGGCGGACGGGGCTTAGGCACGCCGGAGGGATTTGGGCTGATCAAGCAGTTGTCCGACGCTCTCGGCGGCGTGGTGGGGGCCAGCCGGCCCTGTATTGACGCGGGCTGGATCGGCTACGCGCACCAGGTCGGCCAATCAGGGAAGACGGTGCGCCCGAAACTCTACATCGCTGCCGGTATCTCCGGGGCGTTGCAGCACAAAGTGGGGATGCAGAACTCCGACTTCATCATTGCTATCAACACTGATCCTGACGCGCCGATCTTTGACGTGGCCGACGTGGGGATCGTGGGCGATCTCTACGAAGTGATCCCGGCGATGCTAGAACAGCTTGAGGCGTGGCGGGGGAAGGCCCGCGGCAGCGGCGGCGGGCACCAGGAGGTGTCAGCATGAACGACAACGAGAAGATCCGCTTCGATGCAATCGTCGTGGGGGCGGGACTGGCCGGCTCCGCTGCTGCGATGGTCATGGCCCGCACCGGGCTGAACGTGGCGTTGATTGAGCGCGGGCGGAAGCCCGGTGGCAAGAACTACTTCGGCGGTGCGATCTACACGCACGCCATCCGGGAGGTGTTGCCCGACTTCATGGAGCGACGTCCTCCCTTTGAACGTCCCGTGACGGAGGCAGGTTTCTGGTTCCTCTCCTCTGACGGTGGGTTGACCAAGATGGTGACGCAGGGAGGTAAACTCGCCGGCGATCCCGCCGACGCCCACACGACCCTGCGCGCCACCTTCGACCTGTGGTGGGCCGAGCAAGCGCAGAAAGAAGGCGCGTTCCTGATCCCCAAAACGACGGTGGCGGACTTCATCCGCGCGGAGGATGGGCGGGTCATAGGCGTGCTCACCGACCGGCCGGCTGCCGCAGGTCCCAAGCCGCAGGCGGGAGGCGAGATCTACGCGCCGGTGGTCATCATCTGCGAGGGCGTGAACAACCTGCTCACGCAGAAGCTGGGGCTTATCAGCCATGACCTGGAACCGGCGTACCAGGCATTGGCTTTCAAGCAGGTGCTCTCGTTGCCGATGGAAACGATCAACGCTCGCTTCGGTCTCCCCGATGCTCAGCACGGTGTGGCCGCATCGGTACTGGGAGACATCTCGCTGGGGCTGCCGGGCATGGGGTTTATCTATACCAACAAGACCACAGTTTCCGTGGGGCTGGGGGTGATGTTGGAGACGTTGGTTGAGTATCGCCTCAAGCCTTACGAGGTGTTGCAGCGTTACCTGCAACATCCGGCGATTGCGCCGTTGGTGGAAGGCGGCCAGCTGTTGGAATATGGCGGGCATCTCATCCCTGAGGGCGGCTGGCGAGAAATGCCCAAGCTCTACACCGGCGGAGCCATGGTGGCGGGAGATGCCGCTGCTATGGTCAACGCGCTGCACTGGGAGGGCACTAACATGGCGATCATCGCCGGGAAAGTGGCAGGCGAGACGGCTATCGTCGCTCACCAGCGGGGCGACTTCAGCGAGCAGACGCTGGCGCGTTACGAGGAGCAGCTGCGGCAGGGCTTCATCCTCCAGGACTTGAAGCAATATCGTAACTTCTCGAAGTTCTTAGATACGCACCCGCAGTTCATGGATGTCTATCCGGCGTTCCTCAACGATGCGCTGGGCGATTTCTTTAGCGCCTACGGCAAGCCCAAGAGGCAATTGTTCAAAGAAATTTATGGCGCTTTGACCGGTCGCCGGCCGTTGTTCAAGGCTGTTGGCGACATCATCTCTATGGGAAGGGCGGTGCTGGGATGGTAATGAAAAAAGGTGATGCGTTCGAGGCGCAGGAACTTCCCGAAGAAGTGCAGGCGACCCTGCCGGAAGTCTACGTGGATGACCTACTCGTTTCCATTAAGTATTTTGTAGACGAGGAAGAGTCGCACTTGTGGATCAAGGATGACGCAGTTTGTGCCCGTTGCCAGCACAAACCCTGCCTTTACTTCTGCCCGGTACACGTGTACACGCTGGGGAGCGATGGCAAGATTCAGATCGCCTACCAGGCGTGCGTGGAGTGTGGCACCTGCCGTGTGGGCTGTCCCTACGAGAACATCGGCTGGAAGCTGCCACGGGGTGGTTTCGGTGTAGCGTATAAGTTTGGGTAACTTGTCAAGAATCGAGAATTAAGAATCAAGAATCAAGAATCAAGAATCGGGGTATCTTCTCAATATTTAGGGGGAAACATTTC
>Ga0190316_1000103_pt1 | contig 20628 bp, 23 predicted proteins | sample 48701112_MG_FD_161663 | JGI IMG/M metagenome (GOLD analysis project Ga0190316, IMG submission 161663) | Hydrothermal vent sediment bacterial communities from Southern Trench, Guaymas Basin, Mexico - 4870-11-1-2_MG | ecosystem: Environmental > Aquatic > Marine > Hydrothermal vents > Sediment ... | reverse complement strand
CACAGGAGCATCCACTCCGTTTAGAAGAATGCCTCTGAAAAAGCTTCCAGATGGAATCCTTATGGTTACTTCTTCTTTCTGTTCTTCTGGCTTCTTTGGCTGTTCTGCTTTTATCTCGCTTACAAGAGGAACGCTCTTTCCAGAAAGAGGCATCTTTCCTTTTTTCTGCCACTGCTTTGACTTCTGGGGAGGGGGAGGAACAGGCTGGGAGACAGAAGCAGGTGTTCTTGACCACATGTCAGTGAAGGAAGAAAAGGGCTTTTCTTCTTTCTTTTCTTCTTTTTTCTCTTCTGTTTTTTTCTTTTTTGCTTTTGCAAGGATTTCCTTGAGCCTGCCAGCATTTTCAATCAGCTTTGCCTGAAACTCCTTTATGTCCTGCTGGGTGGAAAGCATTTGATCATGCATGTCTGAAATCATCTTTTTCAGTCCCTGCATGTCTTTTTTAAGATTCTGGATTTCATCCTCAAGTCCACCCACTTTTTGCCTGAGCCTTCTTACTGCTGCTGATTCATAAAGCTGACTCTTTTCCTTTCTGGATATGATTTCCACCTGTGGTGGAATCACTTTCTTGGGCTTTCTTTTGTGAGTTGTGAAAAGAGAGGACACAAAGAGCATAGTTCCGAAAATGAGCAGGGCTGTTGAAAGTATGATGGTTCTTTTGGTCTTTGGAGGGGTAATCTTCCACCACTGTTTGAATCTGCTTTTCAGTTCCTCAAGCTTTTTCACGCTTCACTCCCTTTTTGCTATTAAAAAGGGCAAGAGCGAAAAGACTGTTTTGCAAAACAGGTCGTAAAAGTGGGCTTTTTTGCTTAAAGCACTTTCTATTTTGCATAGGGGTGTGAGCAAAATTTTCTTTTTTGAAATAAAAAGGAGGGAAAAAATGGTCAGCATTCCAAAGCATGTTGATGATCCACCTCAGCTTCTCATCTGGTCTTTTGATGAGTTCATCATAATGATGGGTTTCAGTGTGTTTGGTGCAGCTTGGAATATGCTCCTTCCAGGGCTTATTGTTGGTATGGCAATAGGTAAGCTTTTCAGAAAAATGCAGGAAGGAGCTATGCCAGGGCTTTTGTTCCATATGTTCTGGTATGTGGGAATTGTGAGCATGAAAGGAAGAGTCCCTATTGGACTTGTGAGGGAGGTTTACGAGTGAAAAAGTTTATTCTGGTTGTATCTTTGTTTTTTCTTTCATCATGCAGCAGTTATCTGAATGTTGGCTCATCTGAGTTTGACTGCCCACATGTCCGCCCTGATCCTATAAAGTGTGTGCCTCCATCAGTGATAGAACAGCTTGATCAGCAGGGAAAGTTTGACTGGCGATGGCATCCTCTGCCACCTGAGGTGTGTGAAAAATGTGAAGGATGTTGCAGGATAAATGAGCTGATTAAACAGAGCGAGACAGAAAGGAAAAGCATAATCTACAAAGGTGTGGCTGTTCCTTTAGCAGTTGAAGATAAAATAGAATTACGGGGGGAAAAAGAGTGAAAAAAATCACAGCTTTTTTTCTTGCTCTGCTTCTTTGCTCATGTGCGAGCAATCCTGTTCGAAACAAAACATGCACAACCTGCACTTCTCCAGAAAAAAAGAAAGTTACTGCAAAGGCAAGTGCAGTGGTAACTGAAAAGAAAAAAAGAGTGCTTATGCTTTACTCCCGTCCTGGGGAAAGAAAGGGAAGATACTCTGAGCCGGGGAAAGGTAAGGTAGTAGGAGCTGAAGTGATAAGAAAGGTGAAGGTCAAAGGAAATGAGGCATTATTTACTGTTGCACCTGAAAGGGTAAGACCTTTCGTGCTGAGAGTGTGGATTGCTCCCTGGAGAGACACACATGACAGGCTCAAGTGGGCAAGAACAGTGTATGTGGACCTGCCAATAAACAGGTGGAACATAGGAATAAAGCCAACCATTATGGACAACAAAAAGCTTCTGCAAATCCTTTCCACCCACTCTGAAGGCAGTGTAGCTCGGATCAAAAGAAAAGTGCTCAGGCGGAAGAAATAGCTGTGCTTTTGCTTTCCCATGTAACAGTTTCCTGTGTAATTGCATACAGGTTTTTAAGAGCAAAGGATCTGCTCTCTCTTGTGGCAGTAGCAGTGGGGTCTATTCTTCCAGACTGGATAGAAACTGTTGGGAAAGTTCGTATCCTCAAACACAGGGGCATAAGCCATGCTGCATGGTTCTGGACAATACTTGGGCTTGTGTGGTGGATGTGCGTGCAGAAAGGAATTGTGTCTCTTTCCTATGCAGGAGTGCAGCAGATTGCCTTCTATGCGAGATTTCTTATTATCGGGATATTCCTGCATCTGCTCGAAGATGCACTGACTATAACAGGCATTCCTGTAGCTCCATTCAGACACGAGAGGCTTGCTTTAAGGCTTTTTGCAACTGGAAGCAGGGGAGAGGCTGTGTTTGTTGCTTTGGTGGTATCTCTTCTTTGCTGGCTTATCTAAAAAAAGCTTTTCTGCCTTCAGAATGGCTCTCAGAACGATGTTCTATCTTCAAGACATGTTTATTTATGCCTTACCCATTCCGAAGGGTATTCTGAGCCATTTGAGAGCGTCTCAGGGGTATTTCTGAAAGCGTTTATGCAAAAAAAATCCCTGTTACCCACAAAGGGGCAACAGGGATAAAGTATTCTATGCTGCCTTAAGCTCCAAGAGCAGGTAGTAGGGTTTTCCTGGAGCTTTTGCTATTCTGATAGGCTTGTTGTTTATCTGCCCTTCTCCTTTGCTGTTATAAGAACCACACTGCCTGTTCAGGTAGTAGATTTTGCCCTTCTTGAAGACAAACCTGTGCTTTCCGACATAAGCCACTGCGTAGTCCTTTCTTGGATATATCTTTCCACGCACCACCTTTGTGTAGGTGATGGTGGCGGAACGATCTCCTCTTCTGATAGTGGTGCTGATGCTTTCCTCTTCTTCTGAGCCGAAGAGGCTGTCAACCTCAAGCTCCTTCTGCCTGTATTTTTTCCAGCTTTCTGCCACCGTCTCTGTTTTCTTTTCTCCTATGAGAGTTCTTGCAAGTTCAAATAATAAGCTGTTGGAGCTTTCGCTTATTGCCACAAGCCCTTTGTCACTCAAGTCTCCCTCCACAGCAAGTGCCGTTTCTAACTTTTCAGCAATTAATGACAACGCCTTTGCCTGCATTGTCCCTGAGTAGCAGAGATAGTAAACCTTAACTGGCTGTTTCTGTCCTATTCTCCAGCTTCTGCGTGATGCCTGACGAAGTGTGAATATGGAGTAACCAGTTTGGAAGAAGATTACAGTAGGGAACTCAATCAGATCCAAGCCTGTTTGGACTAATCTTGGGTTGGTAATCATGACATCATAGCCTGCCAAATGATTTTTGACCCACTGCTCCCTTTTCTCAGGAGAGACGGTGGTGCTTTTCAGGACAAATGCCCTGATGCCAGCTTGTTCAAGTCGTTCCATAAGCTCTGGAGTCAGATCTCTTGTGCCTGTATGTTCTAAATACACAAGGCACTTCCTTCCCTGTGATACCTCCTGATGTATAATCTCCACAAGCTTCTGCTCCTTTGGAAGCCAGTCAGCGTCTATTTCAGGTGCTGATGCCACTATTTCACCTGTGTATGGATGTATAACAGTCTCTCCCCTTCTTGCACCATCTGGATATGCCAAAAGGCTGTTAACCAATGCTCCAAGCAGGGAATGATCGCCATTTGCAAGAGCTTCTCTGACTTCTACATTCATGATATATTCAAACTCCTCGTATGCCTGCTTCTGTTCAGGAAGCATCTCCACCTCTACAACCTCCTCCTCATAGGGAGGAAGCTGACTGCTCACATCACTGAGTCTGAGAAATACACTGTTTTCAAGCAGGAAGTCTGTGAGTATCAGAGGACTGACCCCAGGCTTTTCTTTAACTACAGTTCTGACCCCTCTGCTTCTACTGATGGAGGCATATCCGTATTCGTCTTCTTTTTTTTCAACCCTTGTCTCCTCAAGCACTCCGTAGGATCCTGCAAATCTCTTGGGAGACTTGAATGATAAATCCTTTTTTGCCATTTCCTGAGGCATGAGCCTCCACAGGATATAAAAGAGATTCGTGCTGTAGCCTCCCATCAGAGTGCCTGTAAGAGCAAGGGTTCTTTTAGCTGCACTTGCTATGGAGGCAAATGCTTGTCCTTGTGCAGTTGTCCCTCCTTTCAGTTCGTGCACTTCATCTGCTATGAATAAATCGAATTTGCCTTTTAGGTATTTCTTCACAAACTCAGCCTTTGCAAATCTTCTGATCTTAGTCTCTGCACAGTAAAGAGGACTTCCACACTCACAGATTGGTCTTCTTGATTTTTGCATAATCTCTACCACATCTCTGCCACAGGAGGGACAGAGGATCCTTTCAAGTTTTTCCTGCTCCCATGCAGCTTTTCTGACTTGATAATGGAGTTTTGCTTTCTCTCTGCCAAGTATATAGAACTCCCTTGCCTCTGGCTTTCCTGCATATCTGAGCTGTTCAAGCTCTTTAAGACCATTTCCATTCAGGTTGACGACTTTTGCGTTGGGAATGGTCTCTCTGATTTCCCTTGCCCACTTCTGAACCAGATGAGGTGGGCACATAACAATCACCCTGAATTTTTCCTTTGGCATGAGATAGGCGGTGGCAATTGCAATGAGTGTCTTTCCAACGCCCATCTCCCCGACCGCAATGAGACCCTTCTTGCCCTCTTTGTAGAAACCCTTTGCAAGGGCAAGAATTGCATCCTTCTGAGCTGGAAAGGGCTTTCTTTTTAATCCTTCCAGCTTCTTTTCCTGTTCTTTATCCCAACTGTCCCTCTCTTTTGGAGAGAATACAGGAGTAAGAGAGGAGACAACTTTTTCTTTAAGTATTTCTCCGTATGCTTCTAAAAAGTCCTTAAGTCTTATTTTCTGTCCTGCCATCTTCCACCCTCCTCCTTGTTTTTTTCTGCCAGCAGGAGGGTGGAAGACTCCCCCCAACAGGGGAGATGCAATCTTCCATCCCCCCTGCTGGGGATATGTGGTCTGCATGGTTGGCTTAATTGAGTTTGCCTGATCTGATTCCCTCAAGAACCAGATCGTCAAGATTTGTATCATAAAGCCTGACCAGATAAGCCTGATTGAGCTCAATATCTCCTATGTTGCCAAAGCAGGTGAGCTCTTCCTTCTCAAGCACCTCGTTCCAGAGCCACTGCTTCCACTCTCTTTTCAGGGGAGTAGAGGTTATGCTGTCAACAAAGTCAAACGCAGTGTCCAGATCCTCTCCCAAAACTATTCTGCTTATGCCTGTGTTCTGAAAATACTCTGGCACATAGATCACCTTGTGGCAGATACCATCAAGGCTCTGGGTGAGGATTTTTATCCCTGAGGATAAAGGCTTACTTACTTCTAACTTGCCTATCTGAACATATCTTCCCTGAGCAATGGCTGCTGAAACAGCTTTGATCAGGGAAGGTCTCCCAAACATAGACAGAAAGTAAAAATTCCATCCATTTGCTATGAGGGCATTAACATAGAAGGTTGCATGCCCAACTTTTGCTTCCTTATACATGGCTCCTCCTCCTTTCCTTAGGCGATTGTGACTATTTCAGGCTCAGGCTCAAACCTTATTGCCCGAACCTGAATTTTATACTTGTCCCTTATTATTGTCTTTACACTGTCTCCTTCATATTCATCAGTTTTAACTTTCTCTTTCTTTACCGATCCTTTTATGATGAGCCTACCGTCCCTTCCATGCACCTCACCATTCATAAGCCCACTTGCCAACAACATGGCAAGGTGGCCTTCCCTGAGTGGCATAAGTGGATGCACGGAAGAAAGACTCTTTTTTCTGAAAAGCTCTGCTTTAACCTGCTTCCAGAGAGGGGAATTTTTTACTTTTAAAGCTGCCTCATCTGGATCAAGCCTGACGGATTTGAACATTATCTCGCCACCTGATGGTGCAGGAAGCTCTATCTCCAGTTCCGCTTCTGTTATATCATCAAGTACCTCAAATGCCGTGTATGAGGTGAGGTCTGTAAGCCTGCTGAGAAGTGCTGTGCTTTCTGCAATTTGCTTTCCATTTGGTTTTCCCTTGACAGCAATGATAACAACCTGCTTGAAGACCCAGTATTCGTCTTCTGGAAATCGGAAGATATAAAGCTCTCTGCACTTTGTATGCAGGAAGCGAATAGCCTGTGTGGCAACTCTGAAAGGAATAACAAAAACAAGAACCCCTCCATTCTGAAGCAGGCTGAAGTGCTTTCTCAAAAACTGCATCTCAACTCTCTCTGCCTTCTCCTCCTCACTCACATCAGTTGTATCGTAAGGTGGATTGAGGAAAAGAAGTGAGAAAGCATCCCTTGTGCATATGAACTCATGCAGAGCATCGCACCAGAGCACATGGTGGAGCTTTTGTTTTGCCTTAAGGTATCTTGGCTTGTCCAGCTCCACTCCGTAGGTAATACAATCTGTGCCCTGAGCGATTTGCCAAAGTGCATCTCCCTCACCGCAGCAGGTGTCTATGATTCTTGCTTTTGGAGAGGGGTTAAGCATCCTCTTTATTGCCTGAACTACTACAGGTGGTGTTGGGTAAAAACCAAGTTTTTCTTGACTGGCTAACCTTGCCATCTTGCCTCCCTCCTTTCTGTATTTTTTGCCAGAGGGAGGCAGATGTATCCCCCGCAGAGGGAGATGCAATAACATCTGCACTCCCCCTGGCAGGGGTTGTTTTGGCTTACTTTAAGGCTTCTTCTAAAGAAGAAAGGAATTTGCTTCTATCGAACACAAGGCTGGCAAAATCGTCGAGGAAGTCAATGCCCTCGACCTCAACTTCATATTCTTTTTCATATTCTTCTTCTGCTACTGCTATTGCTTGCCTCATTTTTCCTCCCTCCTCCTTGTTTTTTGCCTCGCTGGAGGAGGGCTCCCGCTGAGGGAGAAAATCCTCCCCCAGCGGGGTGGGCAGGTTTAATAATAAGAAGCTAATTCTACAGCTCCTTTTATCCTGGCAACCTTCAGCATTGTCATATAATCACCGAACTCTTTTCTAAAAATACCAACTTCGATGCAGTAATCATCAGGTGGAACTGCATGGCTGTAAACGATCATGAGCTTGTCTGGTTTCTTTTCCACTTCCAATGTTCCTAAGTTATATCCAGATAGAGAGCTACTCTTTTCAATTACTTGCGTATTTCCAGTAAATCCGTATTTTTTACATACATTTCGGTAGGTTTTATCCCAACCAGCATCGTAGTCTATAACAAGACTACGATGCTCATAACAACGCAAATATGCGAGCAACTCATCACGGGGAACAAGGAAATTTCTGGCAATGTATTTGTGCACTTTTGCAAATCTTTCGCTTACCTTTACAAGCTCTTTTATCACTTTTTTTGTATCACTTGTTTGTATAAGCCATTCTTCGCAATCAGCGTCATAGTAGAAGTGTTTTTTTACAGCGTTCCATTCGTCTTTAGTCAGGAAGATTCTACATTTCGCTGCGAATCGATCAAAGCTGTCAAAGTAGCTATGATCAAAGCAGATCAGGGCGAGAGTTTTATATGCTCTCTCTTTTTCCTCTTCTGGAATAGGCGGAATCAATCCGAGTTCCTTCTTGTATTTAACGAAATCTTTTGGCGTTATTTTTACAACATCTTTTCCTACACGGGCTTCGGCTTCCGCTTCGGTTTCAGGCTTGTTTGATGGATCGATGGAGATGTAAAGTGTCTTTGTTAAAAAGGAAAAACTTCTGATTACTTCACCGTCTCTTACTATGTCAACAGACCTTCCGTCTTTGGAAGGTCTCAGGATTATGTTGTCTGCAAGCTTTACTTCTGTTGCCATAGTCCCTCCTCCTCTTTTTTTCTTTTGCTGAAAGAGGGGATAGAGCCCCCCTCTCAGCTAATTACAACTCAATCACATCACCCACTTTTTTCTTTTGCTTACTTAATTTGGCAGGGCATCCAGCTTTGCTCATACTCTCTGGGACCCCGCACTATCTTCTCTGCCAGAAACATGGACCTTCTCTCCTCTTCAGAAAAGGAGAGATAATACTCAACAAGCTCATTTTTGTCTTCAGACATTCTTAAAATCCTGTTTCCTTCAAAGACAGCGTATATCTTTTTCATGTTCATAACATCCCTCCTCCTTTTGTTCACGGCACGGTAAAGAAATCTCCCCACCGTGCTTAAAAGCTTAAAATGGCACTTCTTCATCTTCAGGAGCTTCTTCAGATTCCTGCTTGTCCCTGCTGTCAAGCATTCTCATGTCTTTCGCTATAATTTCTGTTATCCACTTCTTGCCATTCTTAGCTTCATATTCCCTATACCTGATTGAGCCTTCGATCAGAACAAGCCTTCCCTTGCTGAGATACTTCTCAGCTATCTCAGCAAGCCCATTCCACAAGATAACCCTATGCCACTGTGTAGATTCCTTTACCTCTCCGTCCTCAGCCTTCCACCTTTCATTGGTGGCAAGGCTGAGAATAGCAACTGCTTTGCCTGACTGAGTGTATCTGACCTCAGGGTCAGCACCCAGCCTTCCTACTAACAAAACTTTGTTCACCATGACTCATCCCTCCTCCTTTTTTTTTCTTCCTTCACTGAAGGAATCCCCCAGTGAAATAAAACTATTCCCTGTCTCTTATGACCAGTATTGCATACTCAGTGGGCAGGAAAAGTGCGAGGCAGACACAGAAAGTGCCTGCAAATAGGAAAATCCCTCTCCAGATGGGAAGAGTAATAAGCACATTTCCTACCATGAGTTCGCAATCTGGCATGAGACAGGCAACAATGAGGCTTAATGCTCCAAGTAGCCCGAAAAGCCACCTGAAGCTCACAATCACGAAGGCTTTGAGCAAAGGCTTCCCTTCTGCTCTGATGACTGCGAGCATCCCTCCTCCTCCTTTCTCACCAGAGGAGGGTGCTCTATGCTCTCCCACCAGAGGAGATATGCACAAAAGCACACACTCCCCTGGTGGGGTGTTTTTTTGCTTGCTTTCGAGTTCGTTGGGCTAATCCATCAAAGGATTATTCCCTTGATGGTAATTTGGCTTTGGCTAAAGGTTATATCCCCCTACTGGGATACAACCTGAGTGCTGTGGCAGAAAAGAAACAGAAAAAGAAAGAAACAGAAAGAAAACAGAAAGAAAAAGAAACAGAAAAAAGATATAGAAAAAAACAGAAATATTTACACTTTTAAAGCTGGAGAAGCTTTCCTTTCTTTGCTTTTTACAGCAAAGCCTCTCCATGTATCTTCCTGCTATGTCCTAAACTGCCTTCCCCATAAGAGAAGACAGCAGTAGCTGCTTCATCGCCCACCTTCCTGTGGTGGACGCAAACAGTTGTCAAAGAGCAGTGCCCTCTTTCAGGGCTCTTTGTATATAAATAGACCAGAAAAACACTGAGGCATTTTTTATGGGAAAAAAATGCGTTCAAATGGAAGTTTTTTTTCACTAAACCTGTGCAAAATTGGTTGTGGTTAAAACTTTTTTTGCGTAAGGTCAGAGAAAATAGATAGCAAAAATTCTCCCCACTGCTCTGCCATTGCTTTTGCCACACCACTAAAAGTTCGGCTTCTTTTTTTCCATCTGTCTGGCGATGGTGGCTCAAGCAGAACCTCCTGTCTAACCTGTTCTTTAGGAACAATCTTGGTGGGCTTGAGTTTTGGAAGATTTTTGAGCCACAGCCCTGTTTTTTTGGAAACAGGATGCCCAAACTGAAACGGCTGAATATACTGTGTAGGCTTTCGTATCAGGCGTTGTGCATAGCCATGCATAACGGGATTTTCTATTGCAATATGAGGCACATTTGCATGTAGCAGTTCCAGAAAAAAGTCAATGGCTCGATGCATGAGAACCCGTCTCTCAGGTCTTTCATGCAGCCATCTAACTCCACTGTTGCAAAGGTAGGTGCATGGCGGATGAGCTATGAGAAGATCCCAGTGCTGGTTTAACACTTCACGAACATCGCACTGAAGATGGTATGGGCTGTTATCTTCCGCAGGCAGAATATCGCATGACCAAGCATTAAAACCGAGTCTTCTGAAGGCTCGTCGCACAACACCTGAGAACTCGCAGGCAACGAGGATTTTGAAATCTTCAGGCTGAACCTGTGTTCTTAACGGTTTCAGAAACAGTTGCATCGCTGTTAGTTATACCAATTGCGAGTCTTGTAAGCCTGTCTCCTTCAGAGTGCAGGCTGTGCCTGAAACACAAACAAGGAACATCTTGAGCTTTTCTGTAAAAACAGGGTGAACATCTATTCTGAGAGCTACCACTGCATTTGCTCCCATCTGCTCAGCCCTTCTGATCACTTCCTCAATTGTGCTTCGTGCTACATCCTCTATTTCTCTGTTGTAGCCACTGTATTTGCCTGAAAACGCATCTTTTATGCCAGCGATAAAGTCCTTCACAAAGGAAGTTGTGACCATGTTTGTGGCAAAGACAATGCCAAGCCTCTCTGAGATGCCTTCGATGTGAGTTTCTGTTGTTAGGAGTTTCACCATGATGTCTCTCCTTTTTTGTGAAAAAAACAAAAAAAGCGGGAGACTCCGTAGAATCCCCCGCTTGGGATTACTCAATCTGCCTTACCTCAGCCACCCTTTTGAGCTGCCTGAATCGGATGGCCAGGTGACTTTTGGGATCGCTTTTGATCACTGACCACACATCATCGGTGATGCTCAGCTTCCACTCAGGGAGCTCCAGCTCACCGATGCAGGTGGCGTAGTGCCGTGCTATATACTCATCTGCTGGCTTAACTGACTCAATTTTGAACACTGGCATTGCCCTTTGCCTCCTTTCCGTTCTTTCCGTTGAGACCCAGACTTGTCTGATCTGCTTTGTTTTTAAGTTTGCTCTTTAGCTCCTGTCCTTCAGGCTTTTCCTCAGCCTTGCTGGGCTCCTCTTGCTCCTGTTTTTCTTTTTCTTTCTTTTCTTCTTTGTTGCTGTTCTGCTCGCTGTTTTGCTCAACGAACTCAACCTCAACCATGTCCTCATCTGCTACTCCCTTCACCACACCTTCATCTGGTATCCCTGTGGATACGATTTCAGGTGTGATGGGGAAGTACCTGAACATGGATCTTATGACAGTCTTCTTTGCCATTTCCTCAAAGTCAGTAACCCAGGGACTGGAGGATGATCTGTATGATGGTGATCTTTTCATGTGTCTCTCAATTTCCTCCATTCCCATGACTCTGATGAGGGATCCACCATCTCTAAACTTACATACCCCATACCACGCATAGGGTTTTCCTCTATTCATCAGCACCGGAATGTGCCTGAGCTTTGGTTCAAGCCCAAGCTCATACTCAAAGAAGTCATTTTCATGCACGGTCTCTGCATAAATGAGGCTGATCTGCCCGCTTCTTCTTGCAAGCTCGATCATGCCTCTGTAGCCTATGATGAAGTTTATCTGCCCTTTGTATGGCACAAAGTAGCAGAGACCAAGTGGACCTGGTTCAAGTCCTAATTGAGCACTAAGCATTACTGCTCCTAATAGGCTCTCTTTTGAGCATGAAAGAAGCTGTGGATTTCTCCTCAGCTCGGTGAGGCAGATTCTTACAAACCGTTCAGCATTCAGAAATGACGGGAGTGCCTTGTTTATTTGAGGTCTCATTTTTTGAATGAGATCAAATACTGTATTTTCTTTCCCGCCATTTCTGATTTGATTTGCCCTTCTTGCTAATAGTTCTTTTGTTGCTGCCATGACATCCCTCCTCCTTTTGTTTTTTTTGTTTGCTCCATCGGAGGAGGGACGCCCCCAATCAGGGGAGAGAAACATCGTCCCTCCCCCGATGGGGGTAGGCAAGCAAAGGTGTTTACTTCACTTCAAAACGCCTTGATTTACAAAGTGTCAGGTATGACTGATACAGATCAGGGTGATCCTGCTTGAAGGCTTTGGCATCGAACTTCTTTGATGAGTGGCTTTTCCAGCATACCCTGTAAGGCAAATGCTCAAATTCAATTCTTTCGCATTCTTCCATGAAGGATTTGATCCTGTTTGCAATCTCCTCCTTTTCTTTCTTCAATGCCTCTTCTTTTTCTTTCAGCTCAACAAACTTCTGAACAAGGCTTTCAAGCTCAGGGTTGCTTTTGATCCTGAGCACCTTCCCATTGCTTCTGGGATAAAGTTGGGACATTGTTTCTGCGTCCATCCAGCACGGCTCAGGTGGCACTTTCTTTGCAACATGGTTTTTCCAGAAATCCCTCTCTATCTCGATGAGATACGAAATTGCCTCTTCATCTCTCTCGATGACATAGTGCCTGAAGTCATTGCCACCTATGAGCACTGCCAGATGCCATCTCTTCCAGCCAGTGACAGCTAAGTAGTGGTAGCACTGGATCAGGTAATCATCAGGGATCTGACCATTGAGCCTGTTGCCTGTGGTTTTGATCTCAAGTCCTTCATCTGAACCGCTGATCTTTCTATCTATGTTTGCCAGCATGAAGGGATGCTTTTTACTCACAAGCACCTTTTTGAGTGGAGAAAGCTTCAGTCCCGTTTTCTTTGCAAAGTAGCCTGCTACAACTGGCTCAAGTATCCTTCCCCACTCCATGAAGCGATTGTCCTTCGGGGGATTTGCTTGTCCCACTTTCTCTAAATAAACCTGCAACGGCGTCCTGTATGGTGAAAGCCCGCACACGGCTGGTGCGTCGCTTCCACCTATGCCCTTTTTTCTGATGTTCAACCATTCCTCTTTTGTCCTGTATGGTATTTCCCTATACTCCATAGCTCCTCCTCCTTTTTGGTTTTTTTTCCTGTCGGAGGAGGAGCTCCCCTGTCAGGGGAAGATACTAACTCCTCCCCCGACAGGGGATTGTGGACTGGGCTAACCTGCTTTCCCTCAGGCAGGAGAAAGCAGGGGATGTCCTTATACAGAAAGAAAAGAGAACAGAAAAGATATAGAAAACAGAAATTGTATTCTGCTTTGGCTCTTGCCTACAGGAAGGACTACCTTCCTGTGGATTACCCTTTACTTGCTATACACTTTTTCAGTTGTCAGAGAGCGATGCCCTTTCAGGGCTCTTTGTTATATATAACTGCTCATTTCAGCAAAGCGTGTTTTTATTGGCAAAAAAAGTGCTTCAGAGAGGCAGTTTTTTCCCTTTTCCCAGTGCAAAACTGGTTGTTAGATGTGGAGTCTGAGATTCAAAGGAGAGACATTCATTGTCCTGCCAATAAAGGCATTCTCATAAACAAATGCCACAAACTCTCTCTGCCTGAGCTCCATGATAGCGTTCTCTGGCAGGATCACCTTTTCCACTTCCCTTGCTGATGAAAATCCACCCATGCTAAGTATTGGTGAGAATATCCTGAGCTTTCCTGCTTTATCTGATGCATACTTTGATGTGGCTACATGGTTTACTCTCATGAAGACCTGAATGTTCAGGTTATCAAGTATCTTCTGTGTGTATGCTGCTCCAAGTGTGGTTTCAAAATCAGCTATGCTCTGCGTAAGGATCGTAAGATGCACATTGCTCCCACCTGCCTTGTTGTAAAGATCGTCCATGCCGTGATAAAGCACATTTGATCCTTCATCAACCACGACTGAAAGAGGTGGGTTAAAGCGTTTTCCACGAGCATTTACCTGTCCTGCAAGGCTCTGAAGCCCTGAAAGGATCATTCTTGCAATTATATGTGCTGTATCTCTGGTTAGAAGACTTCCAGTCATGCAGTAAAATACATGTGGTCTGTCTGAAAGAAGGCTGTCAAACACGGGATTTTCTTTTACATCTGCAAAGAGCTGGCTCACCGTGCCTATGGTAAGCTGACTGAGCTCTGCTCTGAGTGTGCCACTTACCTTTGCAAAGTGCTCCTCACCGCTTGCAAGCATCTGGGTAAGCTTTGGGATGAGCTCTTTCTTCACAATGTCATGAAGTGGTCTTCCCCTTATCTCCCTTCTTCCCTCGCTTCTTGCTATTCCCTCAAGCTGTGCCTGAAGCTTCTGTAGATCTGTAAAGCTTATGAAATTATTAAGCCTTACGATGTTAAACTCAGGCTTAACTCCTCTTACTGCATCAAGCACCTCAAGGCTTCTTGCCACAACCAGAAGCACCTCCTGTGCCACTTTATAGAAGAACTCTGCATCTCCAGATGTGGTTGCTCCAGAGATCCCACTTGCTATGTGGTGGACAACTTCCTCAAGCATAACCCAGTGCGAGAGTGGATTAAGTTTCACCGACAGATCCAGATGCACTGGAGAGAAGAAGATGAACTGATCAATCCTGTCTGTGAGAATACAGGTCTGGATTGTTTTGCTGAGAAGGTCAACATCTCCTTTTGGGTCAAACACCCACACACTTTTTCCCTGCTTTATGTCATGCTCCACAAGGTTTTCAGCAAGGCGGGTTTTTCCTGTTCTCGTTGTGCCAAAGATTCCAATATGCCCTGTGCGGAACTGCTCTGGGACCTTTATTTTCACTCTTTCTGCCTGTCTTTTCTGCACATCCTTTAGCCTTATTCCTTCTCCAAGAAAAAAGGAGTTATCCTTCCTGAACAGCTTTTTGATCACCACTGCTTTCCTCCTCCATCACTGCAAAGATCGCATCACTTAAAGACATGCCTTTTCTTTTATACTGCTCTATTCTTGCCACCTCATCTGCCTTTGTGCTGTATATGAGCTGTGTGTAGCGTGGTGCATAGAACCTGAGCACTTCTTCTCCAAACGGGCTTTTGATGTAAATTTCAGAGAATTTTCCTGCAAAGGTCTTAAGTGTGGGAATTACCTTCATGGCAAAGGAAGAAAGCCTTTTTCCAGCAAGGTTTTTGTCTATCTTCTCAAGATAAAGGCTCACCACAAACTGGCTGTTTGCCCAGACTGCATCTGCTATGGGAGTGCCTTCAAGATCAGTTGGTGCCTGGCTTATTATCCAGATACCTGAGCCTGTTTTCCTGAAACGCCTGTAGCCTCTCTCTATAAACTCCACATTTCCTGCTCTGATTTGCTCCCATGCCTCGTCTATGAACAGAAACTTGGGTTTTTTTCTGAACTCAGGGTCTTTCATGCTTTTTTCAAGAAAGTCATGGCTGATTCTGTATATCAGGTAGTAGAGGACTATGCTCCTCAGGATGGGTCTTGAGCTGAGCTCCTCCATCTCTATCACAATCAGGTCATTGTCAAAGTTTATGGGCTTTCCAGAAGCTACCCACCTGTAGTTTTCTCCTCCTTTGAGCCAGGGTTTTAGCATCACCGAGATGTCCTTTACTCTCTGGTCAGGGTGTGTGGAAAGGATCTCTGCTATTCTGTCAAATGTGGTCTCACGCCTATATTTTTCCACAGCTTGGTTAAAGATGTCTGTAAGAGCTGCTTTCTGGTAGTCTGAAAACCCTTCCTTTGGTGCACACATAAGCTCCATGAAGTTTTTGAGCATCTCCATCTCTTCAGCAAGGCTTTCCTTATCATCCACACTGAGCTGCAAAAAAGGATTTATGTTTATCGGGCTTTTTTCACCGAACTGTATGTGCTCACCACCAAGAAGACTGCACAGCTTTTCATAGCTTCTTCCAACATCGATCACTATTATCTTTCCTCCGCAGGAAAAATAGCTCGTGATTATCTCATTCATGAAGAAGCTTTTTCCCTGCCCTGTGCCACCGAATATCATCCCGTTGTATGCAGTGGGACTTGCAAATATGTCAGCAGAAAACACAAAACCTCTTCTTGTGCCGAAAAGAAGCACAGAATCTCCAAATCTTCCGCCGTCTGCCTGAACAGGAGCAAGCACTGAAACCATTTCACTTGTGAGTGTTCTTTTTCTGAATAGCTTCTGGATCTCCTCAGGATAAAGGCTCATTGGAAGGCTGTTTATGAGAAGTGGGAGAAGCACAAATCTGTCTCTTACAGGATGAAAGTTGAGCCTTTTTGCATGGGAGATGTATTGAGAAGCTGCCTCATCTGCATCCTGTTCATCTGATATGATCAGGGTGTGCAGGTATCCCTCACACACGGTTTGCTCCCTTGCTTTGTCCAGAAGCAGTGCAAGTTCATCTTTCAGCTTTCCCATCTTGGGGACGAACTTTGCAATGGGTCCAAATGCCTGCCATGCTGCAACGGTGTGTCTGTGGGAGAGCCTGTCCTTTATCTGAGTCTGATCAGGGATAAAAGCATTGAAGCAGTGGTAGAAGTTCATGCTGAGCTGGGTATCAGCTCTTTCAGGACTTCCAACAAGTTCATTCATAAGGGAGAGAGTTGCATCTGAAGGATAATGCTTGTATGAGATGCTTATCAGAGTTCGGCTGTCATCAGAAATGAGTCTGTCTCTTTCAATCCTGAGGGCAAGGGATGCTGGAGTGATGAGCTCTCTCAGGGGAACGAAGCAGTCTGCCAGATCAGGTATGCTACTCTTTCCACTAAGAAACCGTCTTGTGGCAAGTCTTTTGCTTGGGCGGAGCATTCTGCTGTCATTTGTCAAAAGAAACACAAGCAGATCATACAGATCGTATGGTGTGCCTTTTCTTGGATAGAAGCCTGCTGTCTGAAGCGTTGCTCTTGTTTTCTCCCTCAGCACTACTGCCTCCTTCATTTCATCTGATGGGATGGTAAAGGAGATGTAAACAGAGATATTTTTTCCGAGATACGGAAAGCTTATATTCTTAAAACCTCTGGCTATTCTTGCGTAAAGCCTCACTTTCTCGGTAAGCATGTGTCTGAGAAGAGTTTTTCTTTCTCCTGTAAGATTGGAGTGTTTTGAAATTCTGCTTTTGTTCCTGAGCCGTAGAAACTGGGATAGCACATCTCCTATGTAGGGCATGGCAATGAGAGAGATCTGCAGTGTGCTCTCAGGTGGAAGTGTGCCCATAAGTGTTTCTATGTCATGAGAGATGCGTGGTGAGATAACAGGGTTGCAGACAAAGAACCAGCCAAACCTCAGCTTCTCCCCAAAGGAAAGGAAATATATCCCTGTTTCAGGATCCCATGCATCATAGGGCAGAAGATCAGCAAGTCTTTCGTAGTCAAGCTTTTTGTAGAAGCGATCTTTGAGTGAAAACATTTTTCACCTCCGTGTAGTTCTCTCTTTGAGAAAAGGACAATCTTTCACTTCCCCTGTTGCATTTTTGAACCTGAACAAAGGCAGATACAGAGAAAAAACGACCTGTTTTGCAAATGGCTCAGTTTTTCCTGAAAATAGGAGGAGCAGGTGGACGGGCTCTGGAAGAAAAGGGCTTTGCTGCTAAAAGCCATATCCAGACTTCTGGGTATTAGCAGTGATGAGCCGATTTTTGTGCTGAAGCAGGCAAAAAAAAGCCTTAACAATGGCTTTGATCCAGAGCGTGCAGAAGTTCTCAGAATGTTAATGAAATACCTCAGGAAGGTAAGAGGAGAGATCTTCATACAGATGAGAGAAAAGTTTTCAAAGATGTTTGTTCGTGCAGAAATTAAGTTTGGAGAAGAAGGTGTCTCAATACTTGAGGAAAACCTTCTTTCCTGCATAGATCACTGCAAGATAGGAATGGAAGACTCTTTCCCTGCATATTTCATGCAGTATGCGATGAGGGCATTTTCAGAAATGGAAGATGAAAGAATGGCAGGTGGTTTTTATATCCCCAGAAAAGATAAACTACTTGTCAGAAGCATGAAAAGGGAAGGCAAAGAAAATGACGATCCCTTTATTCCTTTAGTCAGAACTGAAGTGGATTTAGCTGATCACATAACTGCTGAGGACATCATTTCAGCAAGAGAGTCCTGTTCAGCAACTGCATGGCAGAGAAAAGCACATAAGAAACAGCAGCATGATGATTTTGCCTGGTGGCAGTTACCATTGAGAAAACTCTGAATCAGGGTCCACCAGCATTGCTTCGTGTATTGTTGTGCTGTCATCATCGTTTTCAAGAGTGATCCTGAGCATCTGCCTTTCGGTCTGAATATCTGACACAAGTCTGGCAACAGCAGCAAGCACAAAATCAAGCCTTATTCCTACCTTTTTTGTTCTATCAAGCCCCTGTCTTACAGCAAGAGCAAGCACAGCTTCAAACTGAGTGCTTCTGACAAAGCGAGCTACATCGCCAAACCTCATCCCAAGCCTTCTGCTTAAGAATATAAGTGCTGCGTTTCTCACAACTGGAAGCACATACGGGATGCAGGTTTCTCTCACTCTTATGAGATTTTTCACATCCTGCTTTCTTCCCTCTGGCACTTTCAGAAGCAGTGTCTCCAGCATAGTTCTTCCACGAGCTGCTCTGGTTGGAATCTTTACTCCCTCAGCTCTCAACATTGAGAGGAGTCTGTTTTTAAGAAGAACGAACCCTCTTATGTGTCCGATAATACGGATAAAATTCCCCTTAGGGAAGCAGAGCTTTGCATAGTTACGGGAATAGACCTCTGCCCAGTCCATAAATGCCCCTCCTCCGTAAAATTTTCACTCGGCTACTTTTTCAGGATCAAAGCCATACTCAAAAAGATCGGTAAAATCCGCATCTCCTATGAGTTCTTTTATGATCTTTTCTTTATCTGATTCACTGTTGTAGGCATATTTGATCTTTGCTGAATTCAGCAAAGAAGATTTGACATCGTTGACAACCTGAACGAGCTCACTTAATCTCTCTATAACAACATTTCTCTCCTCAGCAGAGAAGTCATCCACCATGCCATGAATCTCTTTAACCATCATGAGAGCGTATTCAGTTAAAAACTGAGCTTTTGCTGAAAGTTTAGTTTTGTGATTGTTTTCCTTTTGCTCCCGAAAAGAGTCTCTGATCTTTTTTGTTTCCTCCTGTAATTTTCTTTCAAGCTCTCTGCCTCTGTTTCTCTCCTTATCCAGCTGTTCCTGCGTGCTATCAAGGCTTTCCATAAGCTTTTCAAGCTCTTCTCTGAGCAATGCCATCTCTTTTTCTTTTTGCTCTGCCTCTGCTTTGTATTTTTCCACCTGCTTTTCCATTCTTTTCAGCTTCTGCTCAGCTTCAGGGCTTGGTTTAAGTTTCATTTGCTCTATGTTTTCCTCAAGCTGGGAGAGTTTATCCCTGAGTCTTTCTTTTTCAGAAGAAAGCTCCTCCACCTGATGTGCCAGCCTCTCTTTTTCTTTTCTTTCCTTTTCATGCTTTTCCTGTATTCTCTTAAGTCTTTCCTCTGCTTCTTTGATTTTGTTTATCAGCTCCTGATTCTTTTTCTTCAGCTTTCTCAGTTCCTCAGTGCTTGCATCTTTAATCTGAAGCTGTCCCTTCACAACAAGCTCAACCACATCCCGATACTGCTCCTGCTCTTTGAGAGGCATGCAGGAAAGGGAATGTGCGAACCTGAGAGGGAGTTTTCCCTCTTGCAAATATTGCCTGTATGCAGGGTGGATCTTTTTCAGAGTTATTTGCAGTTCTCTTTCTCTTACAGTGGGTAGTCCTTCATAAACCTCCATGCACTTTGTATAGATTTCTGCTGTTATAATTCGCTGTGCAAGATTTGATTCAATCATAATAGCTACTGCCTCAGGAGAGTCTGGAGCCACATCTGTTACCACAATGCATGGGACAGATTCATATCCCCTCTCTTTCGCAGCAAGCCACCTCTGGTGTCCTGACAGGATTGTCTTCTCATCATTTGCAAGCACAATTGTATGAAGCACTCCCCTTTCATTTACACTTTTTTTCAGCATAGCCTTTGTTTCAGGCTTCATTTCATCGAAAAGCTTTTTATTCATCTGGTGTGGAATAAGCTCATCAACTTTTTTTACGACGAGCTTAAGCTTCCCAATTCTAAGGCAATTGCCATTTCCATTGTTACTCATCATCTCCTCCTCCTTTCAGACATTTTTGTATTGATGGGGGCTTTTCCTTTGCATGCTGGCGTATGTGCCAGAAGACTTCATTCCAGTCCCAGCCACTGCCCCTCCTCAGATTATTAAGTAAATCGGTCATTTCCTGTGGTGGATTTGGGAAAAGATAAAGAAGCTTACTGTAGGTGGGAATAATCGGAAGGGTGGAAATCGTCTGGCATATCTCAGAGTTCGTGTCCACTTTTTTGATCACATAGTTTCTTCTTCCAGGCAGGCTGATGTAGTGGAGGAAGGAGTATTTTTTCTTACGCAGGTTGGTTAGAGACAGATCCAGCTCTTTTGCTACAGTATCCAGAGGAACGAGTATGGGAAAGTGCGTTATACTGACATTATCAGATGGAGCAGGAAGGATGTAGCTTCGGAAAAGCTTTCCACGATCTGTGAGGGTGTAGAGTTTATATCCATCCTCCCTCCAGGAGGAAATGAATCCTTTGTTTTCAAGTTTCTTGAGGACTTTTTTGAAAAATTTTCTCTTTGGAATAGCACGAAATATGTCTCCGCACACCTGATAGAGGGCTTCAAATGTGATTCCCCGACTGAGGTCAAGGAGGTCAGGAAGGAATAAAAAGAGGATTTTTTGTTCTTCGTTTCCGAGTTTAACTTTATATCTGCTCATTCTGTTTTTAAGTCTATCTTATCTCAATAGGGTTGTCAATAAAATGATGTCTATTCTAAAAATATAGAACAAAATTGGTGGCTTTAGGCATTATTTTGGTGATAAAAAATTCCACTCCTACTTCGCCAATCGGCGAAGATCTTTTTTATTAAAAAAGCAAAAATATGTGATAGAGCCCCTTTTGAGGGAAGTGACCCTTTTAAGGGAAGTAAATGCCCCTTTTGAGGGAACTAACCAGACCCTTTTGAGGGAAGTGACCCTTTTAAGGGAAGTAAATGCCCCTTTTGAGGGAACTAACCAGAC
>Ga0190316_1000102_pt1 | contig 20633 bp, 24 predicted proteins | sample 48701112_MG_FD_161663 | JGI IMG/M metagenome (GOLD analysis project Ga0190316, IMG submission 161663) | Hydrothermal vent sediment bacterial communities from Southern Trench, Guaymas Basin, Mexico - 4870-11-1-2_MG | ecosystem: Environmental > Aquatic > Marine > Hydrothermal vents > Sediment ... | reverse complement strand
AAAAACCAAAATCGAAGAAGATATTTATAAAGAAACTCAAGAAAAATTTAATTTAAAAGTAGAAAACCCAAAAAATACTAATTTAATTTTGATAAAAGTAGAATCAAAAAATCCAGAAAAAGATAAAAAAATTTTGGAAGAATTAAATAAAATTATTTTAGAAAATCATCAAAAAAAACTTGAAGACCAAATAAATACTCTTTCAAAAAAAGAAAAAATCATTAAGACAAAAATATCTTCTCTTAACCGAGAAAAAGAAGCAATAGAAGAAAGAGTTAAAATTCTTGAAGCCATTCCTCCTCAAAAAAGAACTTTATCTGAAAAGTTTTTCCTCTCTGAATCAAGAGAAAAAATAGAATGGAAAGAGCAAGAAATAAATAACCTTCAAGAAGAATTACTTTCTCTTCAAAAACAAATAGCAACTCTTCAACCAACGAAAGTCATCAAAGAGCCAACTATCTCTAAAAAACCAATAAAGCCAAATATTATTTTAAATACAATTTGTGCTCTTTTACTCGGACTTTTTGGAGGAATATTTTTTGCCTTTGCCAAAGAATGGTGGAAAGAAGAAAATTAAACTAAAAAATCATTAAAAAAATAACAAATTGAAATCGAGATTTTTTAAAAAAACCTAAAAAAACCTTCTAATCGTTAATAATCTAGTGAAACTTCGCAATATAAAAATATTATTTGATTTTTAATTTAAAAAATACATTTCACCAAATTTTCAAAACAAGAAGCCATTGGCACAAAAACTTTTTTAATTTTTTCCTCCTTTTTATAAGAAGAACGCCCTTTAATCACAATATATAGATCTTTTTTTAAAATTGAAGCTGTATGAATTACAAAAGTATCAAAGGAGACAATTCCATAAACATTTCTTAATGAAAAAATTTTAAACAAACATAAAGGGTTAATTTTCCCTCTTAAATCATAATCAACAAAACTATAAAAATTTTTATCCATTAATTTATCTTTTTTACTGCCAATATGACAAATTAAATATCCTTCTTCTTTCTTTTCTTTAGCCAAACTTTCTAATCTCTTCTTCCTTTCTTTGTTTACTCCTTTGAAATTTGAAAAAACATAATTATTAAATAATAAAAACTTTTTATCTGGATTTTTCAGAAAAATATCTAAATTTGGATCATTTTCATATTTTGCCAAAAGCAAAGGAGAAACTCTTGGACACAAATCTTCTTTTTTTAAGTTAATTGGCTTCTCTAATAAATTATTTCTTTGTAAAAACTTTATCACCACTTCAAAAATTAATTCCATTACTCTTTTTGGCGTCGGAGGAGAAGCATAGTTAATACCCAGAAAAATATTTTCTTTTCCAAAATTTTTTCTCATCTCCCACAAAAGATCCTCATTAGAAATAAAAATTGCTCCTTTAACTTCTCTCTCAAATTCATCAATTCCAAAAGTTTTATATCCCAAAGTAGCAAAATAATCTTTCATCGCCGGATAGGTTAAAACTATAACTTCAAATTTTTTATTCAAAAAATCAATGATGGGCTGATAAAAAAGTTGATCTCCCAAATGGATAATTTTAGGGTTCCAAAACCCAAAAATAATTTTTCCTGAAAAATGAAAATTTCTAACTTCATTAAAAAAAGCAATGCCATCAATATTTTGAAAGCGAGAAAAAACCTCCCACAATTTAGTGAGAATTCTTGCTTTTCCTTTATGAAAATAATAATCAAAAACAAAAAATTGTTTTTTTAGGTTAGACATATTCAAAATTTTTTTAATATTTTGCTGGATTGAAAACTTCTTATTTATTGATACTAGATAAAATCTTTGCAAAACATCGCATTTTACTTGCTACGACAACTCCTCAGTTAAATCATAAATACCTCCTCCTATTTCTCTATACAGGAGAAAAAATAACCGAATTGTAGAAATTTTTATGATTTGGTTGCTTCATAAAATAATTCAATATATTGATTAATTATTTTATCTTTAGAATATAACTTTAATCTCTTTTTGCCTTCTTCTAATAGTGCCTTTCTTTTTCTCTCGCTTACTAACACATTAATTATCTTATCTGCTATATTATCCACAGAATAAGGATTAAAACAAGCAATATTTTCTCCTAAAATCTCTTTTAATGCAGGAATATTTGAAGTAATAACAAGACAACTACAAGCTATAGCTTCAAGCGGTGGAAGGCCAAAACCTTCATACAAAGAAGGAAAAATAAAAAGTTTAGCATGTTTATACAAATTTATGATCTCTTCATCACTAGGGGAAATAATTTCTATTATTTTTTCTTCTAAATCTAATTTATTCTTTAATAAATTAACTTCATCTATTTCACTATCTTTTTTACCTGCTATAACAAGCTTCAAATTAGGAAATTTATTTTTAACCTGACTGAAGGCAAGAATCAGGCAGGATAAATTTTTGTGTTTTTTTCTGTTGCCTACAAATAAAATATACTCATCTTTAATCAATCTTTCTTTATTATGATAATCTTTAATTCTTAAAAATTTTTCATCTACAAACTCATAAATTACCTTGATTTTAGCATTACAAGCAGAGTAAGTATTACTAATTTCTTCCTTGCTACTTTCTGAAATTGTTATTATCTTCTTTGCTTTTTTGATCGCTCTTTTAAAATGCCACTCAAATATTTTTCTTTTGAAATAACTCCTATCCCAGAATTTTGTAAAGGGACATAAATCATGAATAGTTACAACAAGATTTTTAGGAACATAAAATGGAAGATTTATGTGCGGGAAATGAAATACAGAAATTTTTTCTTCAAGATTTTTTAATATCTTGCCTTGTTCCCAAAAGCCTTTAAGCGAAAATTTCTTATAGTTTACATAAATTGGTATTATATTTTTGGAATATTGTTTGAAATCCTGCTCAAAATCCTTCCTGAGTTCTACAGGAACACAAGTATAAATTTTCATTCCTTTTTGTACCAATCCTTTAAGTAAAGACTCATAATACCTACCTATTCCAGCACCTTTATAAAAAAGTCCGTCAATATAAATTTTATTCGGAATATAACTCATAATTTACTCCTAAATATCCTCTATAGGGAAGAAAAATCTTATAACCAGAAGGGGATATATAGTTTAATCCATAAACAAATTGTAAAAAGTAAAAACAAACCACAGTTACAAATACAATATCTTTAGGTTTAATTTTTTTGATAATATAAGGAATGGTTAAGAGTTGAAAAATTTGAAAGTAAAAAGCAATTCTTGTTAATGGAGCTGAGAAAGAAAATAAATTAATAAAAATTACCCCATAAACAAATAAAACAATCAAATTTTTATACTTAGCTTCTTTAATATCAATCCTTTTTGACTTAAAGAGTGTTAAAATATGCAAGGCACCTAACATATTATAGACTCCATATTTTATCCAACTGATTGAGTTTATGCCTTGAAAATATAGGGAATATTTTAATAAGAAAGGCAATTTAACTACTGAAATCAAGTTTAAATATAAATTGGAAAGTATTTTTAGTGTCAGTCCTTGGTTCAAGATAATAATTGTAGAAAAGAGATATAGGAGCAAAATAATGCATCTATTTTTAAGTAACTTTATTTTGTAAAACAACAGTATAAAAAGAAAAGCAAAAACTACCGAAAAGTGCATGAAAAAAGATACAGCAGAAAAAATTATATACATTCTTATATTACGCTCAAAAATCAACTTCAGGGCACCGTATAAGAACACTAGAAAAGCCAAAACTTGTCTAAGCTCAACCCCAAAGGCATTTAAAAAAAGAAAAGGCGCGCAAATAAATATAAATATTGAAAAGGTATAATTAACGGAATATCTCCTAATTGCCAAATGTAGAAAAATAGTTGTTAATAAAGCATACCACAGAAAAATAGTTAGACAATTATCACACAAAAGACCGAAAAACTTTGAACTTATAATAAAAAATGGTTCAAGTGCAACAATATATCCGTTGGTTATATCCTGAAACATACTACAATAATTTTTTAAATCCCAACTGAAAGGTGGTTTCAAACCTATAAATAAAGTCAATATTACAACTATTAAAAAGCCTGATATCCATTTAATCTGACGAGTTCCTTTCTCAAACAGAACAGATAGAGAAAGAATCATTAATAGAAATAAAAGATAAGGAATATATAAGCCTAACTCAAGTTCTATAGATCGCATCTTTAATTCCATTTAATAAAGATTTTATAATTTTAGGTTTTTTAAAAGACCATTTTAAGATTAAATAAGGCAACCTTAAAAAATAATATAAAAGGGAACTAATTTTATATATACCTGTAAGTTTATTTAATCTAAAATTAAGACTATTCCTATAATACCAATATGCCGAAAATTCCGAAACCTCTTCTCCTGAACTTACCCCAACTTTGTGATATATTTGAGAACTACTTACATAATATAATTTATAACCACTTTTCCAAACTTTGTAAGAATAATCTAAATCTTCTATATACATAAAATAGGACTCATCAAGTAGGTCTATTTCTTCAAGTATTTTTTTGGGTATTAAAACATAACAGAAAGTTATAAAATTGATTTCATGAATAGATCTTTCTGGAATGTCTAATTTCCCCATATTCATATGGGTTGCTCTCCCAAGCCATCCATTAAAATGTCCTCCATCGTACCATATTTTTGATGGATTAGAGTAGTAATATATTCTCCCTCCATACATTGCTCCATCACCCAAATTACTCCTGGCTTTTATAAGTTCAGTCAGAGAGTTTTTGTATATAACAACATCATTGTTTAAAAGAGCAATGTTATCAAAATTATCTTTAGCCAATACATATCTAATCCCTACATTATTTCCACCTGCAAAGCCGAGATTTTCGCCTGTTTGAATGAAAATTAAAGGATAAGGAGAAGTAGGAATTAATTCGCCACTCTTTAGATTTCTTTGTTTTTGCCATTCTTTTGTTATCCTTTCCTCTAATTCAAAATCGCCACCTTTCTCTGCTTCTTCTCTAGTATAATAAATATAGGGAATTGGCTTTTTAACTGGGGGATGAGATAAGTTATACAAAGGATGACCTGGCTCTGGAGTTAAAACTTCCTGTCTTCCCTCTGCCCATGCCTTTATATACTCCATTGAGTTATTTGGAGAGCCATTGTCTACAACAATAACCTGATAATTTGGATAATTATTTCTTAATACACTCTCCAAACACTCAATCGTATCCTGCCAACCGTTGTAATTGAGAATTATAATTGCAACTTTTGGATAATTCATATAATTCTTATTTTTCAGTTCCTAATTTTAATTTTCGATAAATTTCTGTAGCCTTATTGTAAACACCTTGACCAAAAAACGACAAAAAAGTAACTAATAAATATTTAATACTAGAAGGATGCGTTTTGATAGCTTTTATTAGATAATTTCTCCCTTCTTTAAAGTTATTATTTAAACATAAATTCACACCAATACTAAAATAATGTTTTGATAGCAATTTTTTTTCTTTAGTAAACTCATTAAAATGCTTTGATAGAATAAGTTTCAAGGCTTTAATGTAAGCCTCGTTATTGGCAGAGATACTATCTGAGGTATAATATGAAACTAACAATGGCTCATTTACACATTTAAAATTATAATATTTTGAAAGCCTTATAACTAATTCCCAATCTTGAAGCCTTGGCAATTTCTCATCAAACATTTCTCCTTTTCTAAAGCACTCTTTTTTTATAAGAACAGTTGGGAGACCTATAAAACTTCCTTTAAGAAGTTCTTTATGTATATTACCTTCCTTTTGTTTAACCCATGAAAATGGTATATAGATTTTTTTATTATTTTCTATTCTCCAAAAGCCGGTATAAACAACCCCAACTTTTGCTGAAGCAGTTTCAAACACCTTCATCTGTTTCTCTAACTTCTCTGGCAACCATTCATCATCGCTATCCTGAAAGGCAATAAATTTCCCTTTGGCAGCTTTGATTCCTGTATTGCGGGCGGCAGCTGCTCCCTTGTTTTTCTCATGCCGAATATAACGGATACGAGGATCATTAAAGCTTTTTACAACCTTTTCTGTATTATCTGTAGAACCGTCATCAACTATAATAACTTCAAAATCTTGATATGTCTGATTTAATACACTTTGAATAGCTCGCTTTATTAAATGTGCTCGATTATAAGTTGGTATTATTACGCTAACAGTTGGATTTTTTTCTGGCATAGTTTTTATTCTCTCTTTTTCAACACAAAGAACCTATGATAAGGATTTTCGAATACCCTATAAGTTTTCTCAATCTTAAATCCTGCTTTTTGAATCTCATTAATGATTTTTTTTAATGGATACCCTGCTTTTCCTATTTCCCAGTAATGCTCGCCATCAAAGTTATTCATATTTTTCTTCAATAAGATTTTGATAGATTTCTACTAACTTTTGATTTAATTTCTTTATATCATATTTCTCCTCAACAAATTTTCGCCCATATCTTCCCATTTCTGGCCAAATTTCCGGATGCTCTATAAGATATTCCAATCTTTCCGCTAAAGCATCCACATCTTTTTCAGGAACAAGAAAACCTGATTTACCTTCAACTATTACTTCAGGGATACCGGTATGATAAGTTGAGATAACTGGCAAACCCGTCGCTTGAGCTTCCATTAAAACAACAGGAATTCCCTCTTGATCACCATTACTTGCGGTTATACTTGGAAGAACAAAAATATGTGCTTGCTGATAAAGTTTTAAAACCTCATTTTGTTCAATAGCTCCTAAGAATTTTACATATTTTTCGATTCCCAATTCCTGAACTAAACCTTCCAATTTATTCCTTAAAGGACCATCCCCTGCGATTAGATATTCAATGTTTCTATATTTTTTAACTACTTTTGCTATAGCTCTAATCGCATATTCATGCCCTTTTTTCTCAACTAATCTTCCTATAGTTAATATTTTTATAGACTCTCCGGGTTGCTTCATCCTCTCAGAAAATTTGAACTTCTTTAAATCAATTCCCATACGATGTACTATAATTTTTTTCTCATTACAACCTAATTTGATTAACTTTCTCTTCCAATAATCACTAATTGGTAAAAATAAATCTCCATTAAGAAATAATTTTTTATAGACATTATTTCCATTATATACAATAAAAGTTGACATATCATATCCATGAAATGTAGTAATAAGTTTATCACTTATACCGATTTCTTTTAAGTATGCTCCAATAATTCCATTTGGTCCAAAATGACAATAAATTATATCAAATTTTTTATCTAAAAAAGGGACAAGTGCATATAACAATCTTAAAGATAACGCAGTCTTACCATATTTGAATATATTTAGTGATTTTAATATTTTGAGAGGAACTTTATGAAAGTTTTTGATTATCAGAAATATCGCTTTTAATACTCTCTTAATTTTATTATGAGGTATATTAAAATAATAAACTCGCCTCATAAGTTGATATTTTTCTATATCAGGATGAACTTTTTTTTCTTTGGGATTAAACCGAGCAAATATCTCAACATCATGCCCCAAATCAATTAAACCAGTTATTTGATTCAAAATAAAAGTCTCGGATAATGTAGGGAAACTGCTAACTACAAATGCTATTTTCATGGTTTCACCTTTTTAGCTATTATTATATGTTCATTTGCACCCCATTTAATGTATGGCTCTAATCTTATAACTATTCGATACAATAAACTTTTTCCTTTTAAAGGTATTCCTGAGAGAAAACTAAATCTATAGACGAATCTGCTAAATAAATTAAAATATCCACTTGTTTTTATTATCATTAAATTGTTGTTTTTGAATAATTCTTCGATCTCCTTTAAAGAATATCCCTTCCGGACATGACCCCAGCTTTTATTAATGGTTTCGATTTTTTGCTTGCTTAAAAATGGAAATGATACTCCATCCTGCACAGGAGTAGTTAAAATAACCTTACCATCTTTTTTTAAAACCCTGGAAATCTCTTTAACCAATTTACTGTCCTCTTTAACATGCTCTATTAAATCAAGACAAAGTACAACATCTACTTGGTTATCCTTTATTGGTAATCTAAGAGCTGATGCATAAAGTGTATTCAACCCTTTTTCCCTTGCTAATTTCAATCCTGATTTATCTATATCTATAACTGTGATTTTAAGATTAGGAAAAATATTTTTTAATCTGTAAGAAATTTCTCCGTCATAGCCACCAATATCCAAAACTACCAAGTCGTCTTTGATCTCAGATTTAAGAATTTGCTTTAAAGCATGCCAACGCAAAAGTGTTCCTGGTCTCATAACTTTACATTAGATTTCTTAAATAAACCACCCAAATTCAAAAACTTTGAGAAAGAAAAACCTATAACTTGAGCATAAATCGAATATATGCCTATACCTATCAAAATTGAAAATATAAATCTACTAAGCAAAGAAATTTCATCCAGCATTATAACTTTAAATAAATAAATTAAACATATAATAGTTAAGGTTACCAATATGGAAGGAAGAACAACGCTAACTATCTTTCCCTTAGATTCCTGAATAATCTTGAGAGCTTCTCGAAATGCAATAACAAAACAAAGCAAATTTGCAAGGGTAACCGCCCAAGAAATGCCAACCAGTTTACCAACATTTGCGAAAGGATAAATAATAATTGCTAGAAAAAATAGTTGAACAAACGAAATTTTTGTAAGAATTGATGGTTTCCCAACAGCCTGAAAAATTGGTCCGGTTGTGGCATTTAATGACCTTGTAACCCCAAATATACACAATACCTGCATCGCCGGCACCATCGGCATCCATTTTTCTCCTAAGAATATTTTAGTGAAATCAGGAGCTAAGACAAAAATTAACCCAGCAATGGGAAAAGATAAAAATGCGGTTACCTGCAAAACTTTTAAATATACTTCTCTCAACCTTGGAATGTTTTCTTGAAGTTTTGAATAAGCAGGAAATGTCACCTGTGAAATTACATGGGTTATCTCCGTTGCCGGCATATTTGAAATTCTATATGCCATTTGATAAAAACCTAATGCAGTGGCACCGAGTAATTTCCCAACAAAAATATCATCGCCTTGGGTGATTAGAAAAACCAATATACTTGAGCCCAAAACCCACTTACCAAAACCAAAAAGTTCTTTTGCTTTCCCTAAATCAAAAGTTAAATGTGGTCTATAAGGATGTATTAAATAACTTACCACAAATCTTGCAAAATTCCCAGCAAGCAAGCCGAGGACAAGCGCCCAGACATTTTTTAAGATTAAAACAGCAGAAATCGCCACAGCAAAGTCAGCTAATGTGCCGCTAAGCTGATATATAAATTGTTTGTTAAATTCAAGTTCTTTCTGAAAATAAATAACACCTATATTAGTGAATGCCTGAAAAAGCACTGCGAAACCAATAGCCTGAATTATAGGCTTTGCCTCTGGTGCATTAAAAAAAGTTGCTGTGTAAGGTGCAATGAAATAGAGGATTGCAAATAGAATAAATCCTCGTAGAATCAGAACGGTCCAAGCAGAATCAAGATAAGATTTTATATCTTTTTTCTTTTGAATTAATGCCTGTTGAAAACCTGTTTGCGAAAAAGTATCTAAAGTTGCCATTGTTAAAAGAGCGATGCCCATCAAACCAAAATCGTTTGGCGAAAGAATGCGAGCTAAGATTACAAGCCTTACAAAATTAAACAGTTGCTGAGTTATCCTAAGTAAAAATACCCAAAAACCACCTCTAACTACACGTTGTGAAAGACCTTCGCCTGAATTAAAATTATCTATCATCCTTTTTATTTTCATATTTTGGTTCTCAAGCAGAAAGAATTTTTAAGGAAAAGTTTTCTTTTAAAAAGAAAAAAATTATTGTTTTTTCCAATCTTTAATTAAAATTGTCTTTTTGCGGGTATTTATTTTCAGTTCTAATTTTTGGTGTTCTCGCCATTTAAATTTACGAATTACTTCAATCGGCAAAGTAATCCCATAAGAATGCCCGCTGGCAACTTTAATTAAACTTCTAATATTTCTTTTATTTATTTTTCTTCTTCCCATTTTTTTATTGAATTAATTACTGAATAAATTACTGAATTAATTCAGTAATTTATTCAGTAATTTTAAATAATTATAAATAAAAAAATTTTATTTGAAAAGGTTATTTCCCCATTTCCCTCCTTAATCCTCCCCCTCTCCGACGTAAGTCGGAGAGGGGGAGGAAACTATTGTATGTGTATCCTCCCCCTCCGAGTCAAGTCGGCGGGGGAGGTTAGGAGGGCGAGGGCAGACCTCGCCGGAATCTCTACTAATCAATAAACTTCAAATAATTTTCTCTGTTTATAATTTCAAACCTGGCATTCGGGTAAATATTGATAAAATCTTTAGGAAAGGAAACTTTTTCTTTGTCCCATTTTATTTCATAAGCAAAAAGTTTTCCTCCTCTTTCTTCAATAAAATCTATTTCCTTCTGGGTGTAGGTTCTCCAAAAATAATTATTAACCTGCATCCTCTCATATTCTTGTTTTTTGATTCTTTCAGAAATAATATAATTTTCCCATAAACGACCTATGTCGTCTCTAACATCCAGCAAATTAAAATTATTTATGATTGCGTTTCTAACACCCAAATCGTAAAAATAGTATTTTTTACTTTTTGATACTTCTTTCCGTAAATTTCTGCTAAATCCTTCCAATTTGAAAATTACAAACACTTTTTCCAATAGATCTAAATAATTCTCTACTGTCTTTTTATTAATGCCAACTTGAGCGGCTATTTCCGAATACGAAACCTCATTGCCTATTTGAAAAGATAAAAGACGAAGAATTTTTATTAATTTGTCTGAATGTCTAATGCCGTTAATTTCCAAAATGTCCTTAAGTAGATAAGAATTAATAAGTTCCTTGAGATATAATATCCTTTCATCATTGCTTTCACTGAGAACTACTTCGGGATAAGAACCAAAAACAAGCCGTTTTTCAAGATTTGACTGCATCTCATAAGGATTCTCATGCCGGGATAATTCCATTTGGGCAAGAGGAAATAATTTTAAAGTAAACTTTCTGCCTGTAAGAGGTTCGCCCATCTTTTGGACTAAATCAAATGACGCCGAACCAGTGGCTACAACTTTTATATCCTTTATATTATCAACAATCAATTTTAAATTAAGGCCAATATTGGGTATTTTATGCGCTTCATCAACCACCACCACTTTTGCTTTACCTATAAAATCTCTTAATTTCACTATTGATTGACTACTTAAATTTTCCTGGACGAATATATCTTCGCCATCAAGATAAATTTTAGGTTCTTTTATCTCTTGTAAAAATTTTTTAACAAGAGTCGTTTTGCCAGTTCTTCGGGCACCATAAATAATCACCACCTTTCCTGGCCTGATAATTTTTTTAAGATTATCTAATTGTTTTCGCCAAATATAAAATGATTTCATAAAATTCAGTAAAATTCGGGTAGTTTATTGTCCAAATTATAGTAAATTTGGGCATTATGTCAATCTACAAACTATTTAACTGCTCCTTGCAATCTTTATCACTCCCCTCTTCCCTCCGATAGATACTCGTTGATACTCATTGATATTTATAGATATTTATCGTTTAGGGCAAGATCTGCCCTCGCTCAGATTCGAATTTCAATAAATTTCTACAAGTTTCTACAAATATCAATAAGTATCTTTACGCTTTGCGCTTTGAGTTTTGAACTTATTCATAATTCCTAATTCATAATTCAAAAACTTCATCTTGTTACTGAAATGGTTGATGGTATATTTTAAAAATAATAAAGCAAAGCGAAGATGCCGCAAATGATTTCAATCAAAAAAATTACTCTTACTAAATTTTTCTCTGATATACCACCGAAAATTTTCATTATTAGTTGACCTAAACCCTTTGCTTTATTTTGAGGCGGATAAAGTTTGCCTTCTTTGTATTCTCCAAAGGTTTTTGGAAGTTTATGTCTAATTTTAATTAAAAAATCTAAAAAATGAGGGAGAAAAATTATTAAGCCGGCAACTTCAAAATTTCCTAAAATCACTGAGGTTGCAATCAAAGCGCCGATAGTCATTGTTCCAATATCACCAACAAAAATTTTTGAGGGATAGCGATTGAAATAATATAAGGCAAAACAACTTCCGGCAAGAGAAACTAAAACCAAAAACGATCCCCAAGCACCAATTTTAAAAGCGATTAAAGTTAAAAAAATACTGGCAATAAATCCTAATCCAGATTCAAGACCGTTAAAGCCAGCCAGCATATCAAAAGCATTAGCGGCACCGCTAATTCCAATTGGCACCAAAATTAAAGGATAAAAAATACCAAAATCAATTTGACCTAAAAAAGGAAGATGCATTTGAGAAACACCCATTTTTAAAACTCCCAAAGGAAGCCCAGCGAATAAAGCCAAAATTACTTTTGTTTTTTGAGAAAGAACTAAAAGATCGTCAATTAAGCCAATAAAGCCAATTGAAACTAAAACAAGCAATGCCGCTAAAATTTTTTCAGTTGAAATTTGAGAGTCATAATTTAAAAAAATTTTAAAAGCAATAAGAATAATTAAAGTCAAGCCAATTCCAAAAACCAAAGCAACACCTCCCATTTCAGGAACAAGCACTTTTCCTGGTTTATTCATATCTTGGGCTAAAAAGCCGGCTTTTTTCAACGCTTTAATTAAAGGAGGCAGAATTAAAAAGGTTAAAAGAAAAGAAATAAAAAAACAAAAAATTCCAATTTCCATAACTACTATTTTTTTAACGATTTTATTTCAGAAAATTAAATAAGCGACGAGCGAGGTCTGCCCTCTCCGACTTAAGTCGGAGAGGGCAGACCTCGCCGGAAGATCTAACTTTTAAGTAGTTTTAAGAACTCCTTGGTTGATAAATCCAATTCTTTAATAATCGACCGTAGCAACCCCTTTTTAATTTCTTTTGTATGAACAGGCACAACAATAATTCTTTGTTTTTCAGGATAATAAAAAATCCGGTGGCTACCGGTTTGCCGCTTAAGAATACAACCCTTTTTCTCTAAAACCCTAATTAATTCTCTGGGTTTAATTATAGGTAATTTCATTTAAATCTTGATTGGAATTTTAGCCACTATTGAACCCTCAACTTCTTTGGGAATTTCTTCTTTTAATTCTTGAAGAGTTTTAATATAACCATAAATTGCGTCCTTAGCCATACGATATGCCTCATCTAAATTTTCTCCTTGAGTGTGACAACCAGGCAAAGAAGGAACATAAACAACAAAACCGCCTTCCTTTGCAGGTTCAAAAATAACAGTATAGTTAAAAACTTCTTTTTTAATTCCTTTCTTTGTTTTTTTCATATCTATTATTATATTTTTTATAAATTATGAAGTCAATTATTTACTTCAGAAAATTAAATAAGTGATGAGCGAGGTCTGCCCTCGCCCTCTTGGGCGAGGGCAGACCTCGCCGGAAGATTTCTTTGATAAATTATTTCTCCATTAAAAATTAGATATTTCACGCAGTTATAATTAGCGGCATAAACTAAATGAGAAATAATATCTTTTCCTCCAGAAAATTCTTCTAAAGTTAAATCAACTAAAATTAAATTGGCTAAATTTCCTTCTTTGATTTCATTTTTAATTTTTAAAAAATTTGCCGGAATCTTGGTAGCGGCTTCAAAAATCTCTTTGGCTTTTATTTCTTCAGGCCGACAAAAATGATGTTTTTGAAGCAAGGCACCAATTTTCATTTCTTCCAACATATCTAAATTATTATTTGAAGCAACCCCATCAGTTCCCAAAGCAATTTGAGCACCGGAATCTTTTAATTTTCTAAAAGGAAAAACACCACAAACTCCTAATTTCATATTTGAAGTTGGACAATATACCAAAAGTGATTTTCTTTTTGCAAGAATTTCAATATCTTTTTCTTCCAAATGAACGCAATGGGCTAAAATTGTTTTCTCGTCTAAAATTCTTAATTTATCAAGAAACTCAACTGGGGTTAAGCCATATTTTTCTTTTGAAAATTTAACTTCCTCTTTGGTTTCGGCTAAATGAATATGATAATATAGATTATTCTTTTTGGCAAAATCTTTTGCCCAAACTAAATTATTTTTTGAAACCGTATAAATCGCATGGGGAGCAATAGCAATTTTTATTAAGGGATAGTCTTTAACAACTTTTTTCAGTTCAAGAAAATTTTTTAAAGCAAATTTTTTTGAAAAAAACAGAGGAGCTTTATCAATAAAAGGAACTCCTAAAATGCCTCCCATTTTATGTTTAATGACAAGTTTTGCTGTCTCTTGAGGCCACCAATACATATCACAAAAAAATGGACAGCCACTTTTTTTAAGTTCTTTTAATCCAATTTCAGTACCTTTTCTAATTTTTTCAGGAGTTAAAAGTAATTCTTTGGGCCAAATTTTTGTGGTCAGCCATCTTTTTAAGGGCAAATCATCGCCAATACCTCGAAAGAGAGTCATTGCCAGATGGGTATGCATATTAAAAAAAACTGGCAGGGCGGCTAAATTTTTGCCTTCAATTTCACAATCGCTCTTTTCTTTTATTTTCTTTGAGATTTTTAAGATTTTTCCATCAGCAATTAAAATGTCTTTTCTTTTTCCGTTTAGAATAACATTTTTTATTTTTATCTTTTTCATTAATTTTTATTTTATTTTCTAAAACCAAATGCCCATTCTCGAAATATCGAAATATCGTTCACAAAAGCCCTCTTTCTTTGAACTTTCTAAAATCTTCTTTTTAACTTATTGCCATAATCTAATTTTATTAATTTTTACTTTCAAATCAAACTAGGTTGAAGCAATACCCAAATGAATCCAAGGAGTATTTTTAATGATTTTGCCAAAGAAATGCAAAAAGCAAAAGAAAAACATTTAAAAACTTTAAATATCTAACGCAAGAAATGAAAAAATTTACCAACTTTTATTTTGCACGCATATTTTAATTAGAAGATACTCCTAAAATTATCGGCCCCAAAAAACAAGAGTATCAATTTTGACAAATAAAAAAAGCAAGGCCCTTGCCTTGCTTGATCTTCATTTTAAAGATAAACGATTTATAAATTTTTTAAGCCTCTTCCTCCATCCCGACCTAAACAGCTCTATATATTCTACCTTTAGTTTTTGCACGAGTTCTTTTTCTTTCTTCGTAAGAATTTTTGCCGTCAGAATCAGAACCGGAATATTCTTGTAGGAGCTATCTTTCTGCCGAAGAAAATGTTCTAGAATTGTAAAACCGGCTTGAAATCCACCAAGCGTGCTTATCTCAGGTTTTCCAATTGGAGCTAGGTCCTTAACGGCCGGAAGAAACGTATCTGTAACTATGAGTATTATTCTTTCCTTCTCCTCTAGAAGAGTATTTGCAAGTTGAGGCAATGTTTGAATTGCCTCGATCTCGAAATCTAAGCCTAAATCCTCCCACAAGAACCATATATCCGCAATCACTGTCTTGTGGAATGTTAAAAAAATAATTTTCTTCTTCACTTTTTCCTCCCTTCCCGCTATCACAAAAACAGCGGAATAATTTATTTAATTTTTAATTTACTTTTTCCTTAACTATACCAAGAGCCAAAAATCCGTCAAGATCAGATTCTTGCATAATACAAAATACCTGCAAAATGAGATTTTTTTCTAACGCAAAACAAGAATGTATTTATCTTATACATCTTCTTGTATTTTTTTAAATAATTTGATAATCTTCAAAAAGTTAAAAAAATTAAAAAACCAAAAAGGAGGTGTAAAAAATGGGAAAAATTATAAAAACCGGACGGAAATGTCCGGTGCGTGGCGGAGAAATTGTAAAAGAAGTCTCTTATAAGATTGCCACCATTATGCCAATCATTGGAATCAACGCGAAAAACCCACACAAAAAAATTGAAATTTTTTACTGCTCTGGATGCGGAATTGTTTTCAAAAAATTGCCACCTAAGAGTCTAAAAGGAAGAAACTTCTCCTAAAAAGGGCTAAGAGATCTAGAAATAGAAAATTTTTTTTAACAGAGGAGTTTAAAAATTAAAAAATAAAAAGGAGGTGAGAGGAATTGAAGGTTTTAGCAGACATTGACGGGACATTGTGTCAGTTTGGGTGGCTTGGAAAAATGTTGTTGGATATTTACCCCTTTAGTGGTCTCAAAGCTACATACCCTAATAGTAGGTTGAAAAGGATTGCTTCTTATATTTTTGCTTGGCTTTACAGCTGGATAAGGATTCCAGATAAAAAAATAATTAAGGAGATTAGAAACCTTGCTCGAGAGGGTTACACGATTTTCATTTTCTCAGCGGTACCAGATATTAAGCGGCAAAGAAGAGCAATTGAAAAATGGTTGAGAAAGAATAGAGTCCCTTTCAAAGGAGTTTTTCTGATGGGAAGAGATGAAGCTCCAATTGAATTTAAGCTTCGAGTTATTAAAGAAATAAAACCAGAGATTATTTATGAAGACAGTTTGTTTCTTTTAGAGGAAATTTCTGAAATTTTCTCATTAGAAACAGAAATAATCATTCGGATTCCTTAGATTCCTTAATTTTAATTTCTCTGGCAACCTTTTTGGGTTGCCATTTTTATTAAGGAAATAAGGAAGAAAGAATATTCTATTCAAATGGCAATTTCACTTTCTTTAAAGCAATTCTCAACCAGATAGTATATTTATTTGGCTCTTTTTTAATTTCTCTTTTTAACTCTTTTAAAGAAAGCCATTTATAATTTTTAACTTCCCTAAAATTTGGCTTTGGCTTACCATCAAAAATTCCCCAAAAAAGACAATCGTATTCATTTTCAATTAAATCATTAACTTTGGCTTTGTAGAAAAAACAGGTTAGTTTTTTTAATCGACAGATAAAACCCATTTCTTCTTTTAATCTTCTTTTAGCCGCCTGAAGAAATGTCTCGCCTGGCAAAGGATGACCATCAACGGTATTACTCCACAAGAGAGGAGAATGGTATTTTCTCTTGGCTCTTTGCTGAAGAAGAAGTTTTTCTTGAGAATTAAAAATAAAAACAGAAAATGCCCGATGGAGCTTGCCTTCTCGGTGAACTTTAATTTTTTCGCCAAAGCCAATTTTTCTGTTCTTTCTATCAATTAAAACAACTAAATTTTTTTTCATCTTTCAAAGATATCTTAAATACTTCAAAAAGTCAAAATGCTTATAGATATTTATAGATATTTATTGAAATTTATTGAAATTTATTGTTTTATTGTTTATTAACGAGACCAAATAAATCTCAAAAGTCAAATGTCCCGCTCCAAAAGAGCGAGGCTCGCCCAGTAAAACTGGGCGGCAAATGTCAAACCTACAAGTCAAAAGTCAAAAGTTAATGAAATAAAAATCTAAATTATATTTTTAAAAAGATTTAAGATTTAAGATGTGGATTTGAGATTTTGCCCTGTACCACTAAAGGGGTACAGGGCAACCCTGAACCCTTTAGTGGTTCAGGGTTGAATTTTGAATTTTCAAATTTAAATGCGATCGCAATTAAATTTGGAATTTGGAATTTTAATGAATTTCTATGAGTTTTACAGGGTTTACAAAAATGGAAAACTATCCTAAAATTATCAAATAATTCTAAAAGAGGAAGCATCTTTTATTTCCTACTTTTATCTATTACATCAATGACTAAAGAGAAAAAAAGAAATTTTGTTTTTATTGTTTTTGGCCCGCCAGGCTCAGGCAAAAGCACTCAGGCAAAAATTTTGGCTAATAAGTTTTCTTTAGTGGAATTTGATACAGGTCAAGTTATTGAAAAAGTAATTTTTGATCCTCAAAAAGCCAGAGACCCTTTAATAAAAAAACAAAGAGAAAGATTTAGCCAAGGCAAACTTTGCCAACCGAGTTGGGTCGCTAAAATTGTCAGCCAAGAAATAAAAAAAATCCACCAAAAAGGAAAAGGTATTGTTTTTTCTGGCTCGCCAAGAACAATTTATGAAGCCAAAAGAATTATTCCTCTACTGGAAAAGCTCTATGGCCAAGAAAATATCTTTGTCTTTCTCTTAAAAGTTCCAGAAAAAATCTCTATTTTCAGAAACACTCACCGCCGAGTTTGTTCCCTTTGCGGCGCTACTTTAATTTACAATCAAGAAACAAAAAAACTTACTCGCTGTCCTTGCTGCGGCAGCGAATTAAAAGAACGAATTTTAGATAATAAAAAAACTATCAAGGAAAGATTAAAGAAATACCGAGAAGAAACGAAACCAGTTTTAAAATATCTTCTTTCTAAAAAAATAAAGATTGTGCCAATTAACGGAGAACCGATGCCAGAAGAAGTCAGCCAGGAAATTATTGCTAAAATTAAATAAAATGCTCTATATAGTGGCTACGCCTATTGGCAATTTAAAAGATATTACCTTCCGAGCAGTAGAAGTTTTAAAAAATTCTGAAATAATTCTCTGCGAAGATACCCGAGTAAGCAAAAAGCTTCTAAACTATTATCAAATTAAAAAACCTTTATTGAGTTATCACCAACACTCAAGTCCAAAGAAAGTTGAAAAAATCATCTCGCTTCTTAAAGAAGGCAAAACAATTTCTCTTATTTGCGACGCTGGCACACCAAGCATTGCTGATCCAGCCGGCAAGTTAATTGAAGAAATTATCAAAAAAGCCCCTCAAATAGAAATTAAACCCATTCCCGGACCTTCAGCTCTAACAACCGCCCTCTCAGCAGCTGGCTTGCCAGCCAATCAATTTGTCTTTCTTGGTTTTCTGCCTAAAAGAAAAAAGAGGAAAGTTATTCTGGAAAAAATTCTAACAAAGGAAGAAAAAACAATTGTCTTTTACGAAAGTCCTTTTAGAATTATTAAAACTCTTTCAGAGATGGAAAAAATAGATAAGGAAAGCAATTTAAATCACCAAACAATTGTTTTTAAAGAGTTGACTAAAAAATTTGAAAAAACTTGGCGGGGAAATTCAATAAAAGAAGTCCTTGAAAAGATAAATAAAGAAAATAAAATAAAAGGAGAATTCGTTATTGTTTTAAAAAAGAGGAATGGAAAAGAAAAATAATAATCTCCAATTTGAAATCGAGACCGAAATTTACCAAGGACCTTTAGAAAAACTTCTTTCTTTGATTGAAGAAAAAAAATTAGAAATTACCGAAGTAAGTTTAGCCAAGATAACAAATGATTTCTTGTTTTTTCTCTCTTCTTTGAAGGAAAAAAATCCTGAAAAAGAAATTCTTAACGAGATTATCGCTGATTTTCTGGTAGTGGCAGCCAAACTTTTGCTTATTAAATCAAGAACTATTTTGCCTTCAGAGCAAGTAGAAGAAGAGGAAGAAGGAATCAGCCAAAATTTAGAGGAGCAATTAAAACTTTATCAAGAATTTAAAATTGTTAGCCAGAAAATTGGTTCCCTTTTCCAAAAAAAAGAAAGAATGTTTAGTCGACCGCCTTTAGCTGAAAAAAGAAAACTGGCTTTTCTGCCAGGAAAAACTTCGCTGGCTGATTTGAATAGAGAAATGAAAAAATTTATCAATTCTTTGGAGAGTTTAAACCAAGACATTCAAAAAAGAATTAAAGAAAAAAAGATAAATCTAGCCAAAAAAATTAATTCTTTCTATCAACTTCTAAAGAAAGTTAAAATAATTGAATTTAATAAATTCTTTCAAAAAAAGAATCCGCCCATTAACGAGATAATTGCTTCTTTCTTGGCTATCCTTCATTTGTTCAGCCAAGAAAAAATTATTGTTGAACAAAAAGAATTATTCGGTAAAATCAAAATAACTCTTAAAGAAGAATGATAAAAGAGAAAGAAAGAAAGAAAATGATTTTAGAGGGAATCCTTTTTGTCAGCGGCAGCCCTCAACCAATTAAAAGATTGGCAAAATTCCTTAATTTAAAATTAGCCGAAACTAGAGAATTAGCCGAAGAACTTTTAAAAGATTATCAAGAAGGAAAAAGAGGACTTTCTCTAATTTTTTTAGATGACAAAATTCAATTAACAACCAGCAAAGAAATTTCTTCAGAAATTGAGAATTTTCTTTCAGAAAGTTTTAGTCAGGAACTCTCGCCAGTTCTCTTAGAAACTCTTTCCATTATTGCTTATTTTGGTCCTCTCTCCAGAAGCCAAATTGAAGAAATCAGGGGAGTAAATTCTTATTATCCTTTAAGAGTCCTTTCTCTTCGGGGCTTGATAGAAAAAAAAGAACATCCAACTATTCCCAATGCCTACCTTTATCAAATTTCTTCAGAGTTTTTAGCCCATTTAGGTCTCAATCGAAAAGAAGAATTACCTGACTATGAAGAATTTAGAAAAAAGCGAACAAATTATCTCTAAAGTATTACTTATCCTCCTTTTGCTTCTTTTGCTAAATTGGCAAAAGTATTATTTTTCTTCAGCTAAAAATTATCGAGAAAAAAAAGAAAATTATTCTTCTCAAGAAAATTCTCTTGCTGGCGAGGCCTTAATTTTCAAAGGGTTTATCTCTGAAAAAAAACCACCATCAGACAATCATTTTCCAAAAAAGGAAAAGCAAAAGAAAAAACAAAGAGAAAATAAAAAAGAGCAAAAAAAAGAAAATAAACAAGGGAAAATCAACCAAGAAGAAGTTAAAAAGTTTTTTAAAGAAAATTTCTCCTTGCTTTCCTCTCCTCTTATTTTGGAAAAAAACCCCGTACTTTCTTCTCCCTTTCCTTCTCCTTCTAAGGAAAAAAGAGAAAAATTAAAAAAAGCCGAGGTAAGAAATACTCCTTCAAACCATCCATCCCCCCTCTCAACCCCTTCTTTCTCTA
>Ga0190316_1000101_pt1 | contig 20668 bp, 20 predicted proteins | sample 48701112_MG_FD_161663 | JGI IMG/M metagenome (GOLD analysis project Ga0190316, IMG submission 161663) | Hydrothermal vent sediment bacterial communities from Southern Trench, Guaymas Basin, Mexico - 4870-11-1-2_MG | ecosystem: Environmental > Aquatic > Marine > Hydrothermal vents > Sediment ... | reverse complement strand
CATGATGGGTGTTTTGTTGGTTCCGACGATTTTAATTTTCTTGGGGGTTTAAACTTCTTTAAGTAAATCAAAAGATCTTTCTTGAAATTCTAATTTCCTTAATAATCCCTCTAACAAAATTTGGTTTTATATCTTTTCCAGGATGATTTGAAAAGTTCTAAAGATTTGTGAAGTTTACCAGTTAGGGAAAATTTGGACGAGCGGGGAGTTCAACTCAGCGGTGATAATTTATATATTCTCATGGAAGCATTTCCATTATCAAAGGAATTAGATTGGCTGCCCATAAAATAGAAGCTATTATCATAATTTCTCCGATTTGACCGAAAGTCATCCTATATCTCTTTATCAGGGTTTCAAACGATGGCAATTTTTCTTCAAAAAATAAAAATAATGCTCCTAGGACCAATATGAATATCTGTCCGATCGTTTCTATGGCAATGGAGTTTACCAGATATAACTTGATTAATTCTGTAATTTAACACTTCAAAGATAAATTTCTCTTTTAATTTCTCTTTGTGATTTTTATTTTCTCTAAGGTTTACAAGCTCCCAAAGTAAGTAATCCTTTAGATGTTTGATTTCATTTTGGCTTATGGTTATTATTTGTTCTTTCTCTGAAAATAGACATTTTTTTATCCAATAAGAAAATAATTTCTTTTCCATATCTTGTCTTTTTAGATTTTCTAGCAATGTTTTAATATACTGCGGATTATTGATTTTTTTGATGGTTTTTGGAGTTAATATGGCCAAAAATTGAATTATCAAGTTAAATTTCTCAATAGGAGAACTTCTATCTATCTTCTCTTTTAGCCTATCCCAATATTCCGAAAAATCTTCATTAACAATCAATGCTGAGGCTATTGCCGTTAAAATAGTTTCGGATTCCAATCTTCTCTTTTCTTTTATTTTCCGAAGATGTACCTTAGCTAAATCTTTTACTTTTTTATTTTTATACAAACCATGAAGATATGCAGAAAGAATGAATCTGATTTCTTGAGGAGTAATTTTTGTGTAACTTTGTAGTAAATTTTTAATATTTAAAATTAATAAATGGGAGAGATAAAAATAGAAAAAAAAGAAAATTCTGTCTTAGTGAAAATAAACACAAAAGTATATCCCTTGCCAATAATTTATCAGGCAGCAGATGTATTTATTGATAGATGTTATGTTTTTTTAGATGGAGATCCTGAAAAAGAGGTTTTAGTAACAATAAAGCCAAAAGAAGGGAATGCTGATTTAGAAAAAGTTGCAGGGGACTTTCATAATGAGTTACTAAATTATTCTGCTTATTTTGTCAGAGCAGCAGTAAATAGAGATTTGAGAGAGCAAATGCTTAAAAGAGCCTTTTTCTCTGTTACTGGAGAAAAACCAAGAGACGAAGAATTTAAAGAAAAATTAGCAGAGAAAGAAAAAATAGATATTGGTACAAAAGTGCCAATTTTTGGAGAGGAAAGTTCTGAAAGTATTGAAACTAAGGAAAATGAAAAAGAAAGTGATTTAAATGCTGAGGGAGAATCAAAAGAGGAAATTGAGAAAACTAAAAAACAACATCCAGATGAAACTAAAGAAGAATTTGATTTAAAGGAAATAGCAAAACCTTGGGAAGAACAAAAAGGAAGAATAGATGGATTTCCTGAAGAATTAAAAAAAGGTAAAAAAGAGTAAATTTATGATTGAGAATATAGAGATAATAGATATAAAGTTTGGTTATTCTTGCAACAATAACTGCATTCATTGTGTAATTGCAGGACATAGAGAGAGGTTAAGAAAAGAGGGGAAGCCAATAGATAGAACAACGGAAGAAATAAAAAAACATTTAAAAGAGGCAAAGGAGATGGGAGCGAGTTCTGTTGTTTTTACAGGTGGCGAGGTAACGATAAGGCCGGATTTTTTGGAGCTATTAAAATTTGCAAAGGATTTGGGTTTAGGTATTAGTTTACAGACAAATGGGAGAAGGCTCTGTGATGAAAAATTTGCAAAAAAGACTTTAGAAATTGCTCCACAGATGCACTTTGAAATTGCAATTCATTCAAATAAAAAGGAAAACCATGATAAAATAACCAGGGTTCATGGTTCTTTTGATCAAACCATAAAGGGAATAAAAAACTTGATAAGTTTGGGAACAAATAGATTGAATTTTAAAGTTGTAATTTCAAGATTGAATTTTAAAGATTTGCCGGAAATTATCAGATTAGCAAAAAATTTTGGGATAAGGCAAGTGGATATTGCTTTTCCTCATGGAATGGGAAACGCTTTAAAATATTGGTTTAAAATTGTTCCCAGATATTCTGAAATAAAAGATTTTGTTATTGAAGCAGCAAAGTTAGGAAAAGAGAATGGAATAAAAGTTACTTATGAAGCAATTCCTTTCTGCTTTTTGGAAGGTTTTGAAGATACAGTTTCTGAGTTGCATTATCTAAAAATGTATATTGAAGAAAAAACTTCTTTGTTAAGACAAGTTGGGGACCCAGAAATGGATTGGCAGAAGGAAAGAATTTTAATAAAATCAAAGGCAAAACAATGCAAAGATTGCAAATTTTTCAATATTTGTGAAGGTGTTTGGAAAGAGTATATTGAATTATATGGAAGTGAAGAATTTAAACCAGTAGGAGGGAAGAAAATTCAAAGTATAGAGGAAATCAAGGAATTTTATTATGGATTAAAATAAAAATATTAAAAGAAAGTAGATTATGAATATAAAAATAATAAGTGTAGTTTTGTTAATTTTTGCAATAACAATTCTCTTTAGCTACTTTAGTTTAACAGGCTATTTTTTATATAAGGAGTCAATAACTCCAATAAATATTTCTGGTAATATTTCTTTAGAATACATTCAGAAAAAAGATAATCAGTATGCAGAACTTTATTTTGAAAATGAGACCTCTTTCACATTAGATTTTCCTGTTAGTGAGAATAGAACTTACAACTTGACTCTGATAACAAATTTTTCAGAAAAAATTTACTTAAAAATAATCCACAACAACATAGAAATCTATAATTCAGAGTTAGAGAGTGAACTAAAAATTCCAATAAACTTAACAGAAGGATTGCAAAAATTTAATTTTACTTTTTATAAAAAAAGACCAGAAAAAGGGTTGCCAATAACAGGTTTTTTTGCTGCTATGGGGAGAGAAGAAGTTGAGGAAGTAGAAGAGCCACAGAAAGAAGAAGAGATAATTAAGGAATTAGAAAAGCTAGAAGAGCAAGAAGAAACTGTTTCTCAAGTAAAAGAAATAGAAAAGCTTGAGGAAGAGATAAAAAAGATGGAGCCACCAAAAGAGGAACCAAAGGAAGAATACATAGAAACTGAAACAGAGAAGATTTTAGAAGAAAAAGTTAAGATTGAGAAGCCAGTTGAAGAAGAAATAGAAAATAAAACCCTAATAGAAGAAATATCCCCAAAAAAACTAGAAAATGAAACTATTGAAACTTTCCCGAGAATTATTCCAGAAATAAACAAAACCACACCTGAAAAAAATGAAAGTGTAGCAGAAAATGAAACAACCCAAATAAACGAAACTATTACGCTACCAACAAACGAAACAAATATTACAATTCCGACCAACGAGACTAACCTAACTCAACCACTAAATGAAACTAATATAACTTTACTAATTAACGAGACAAATATTACAACTCCTGTAAATGAAACTAATATTACAATCCCAACTAATGAAACCAATTTCACCCATCCAGTAAATAATACCAATATTACAGTACCTTTTAACGAAACAAATGTTACTGTTCCGGTAAACGAGACAAATATAACTATTCCTATCAATGAAACAAATATAACTATTCCTATCAATGAAACAAATATAACTATTCCTATCAATGAAACAAATATAACTATTCCAGCTAATGAAACCTTCCCTGAATTAAATATTACCGATTTACCTCCATCAATAAAAATAAACTCTCCTTTACAAAATGAAGTTTTATGGAGTAAGTTAATAATAATCAATTTAACAGCAATAGATAATAACTTAAACTACACAAACATATCTATCTTGCAAGAAGAAAATTTAATAAACTCAACTTTGAATTATGAAAAAGGAACCTTCCTTATTACTTTATCGGTTCCAAAATATGGAAATTACACAATAGTTGCAACATCATACGATTTATCAGGAAACAAAAATTCAACAACAGTACCTATAAAAGTTAGAAGAAAGCCAACTTTGAAAATAGATTTTATTGGTTTAATTCCAATTATTGAAGAGGTAGTTCAGAACCAAACAAACATAACAACTCAAATCTTGATTTCCTTAAACACAGATAAACTAACTTACAAGCCCAAGGAAATAATAGCAATAGTAGGTCATGCAAGTTTATTACCAAGCGGAACGCCAATAGTAGGTAATGAACTTTTTGTTTATTTAGATGAAAATTTAGATGCAATACTAATAACAAACCCAAATGGAAATTATAATTATATTTTACGGGCACCAGCGGAAATTGGCACACATATTATAAAAGTTAATTTGACTATGGATGGAATTTATGGAGAAAATGAAACAACTATTAAAGTTATAGACAACGAAACCAATTTAACAAATATAACTAAGAATAATGTTTATTTTATTTCATCTTGCTCTATTTTAGACAAAAAAGGAGCAACTTATTATTTAACTAGGGATATAATAGATTCTAAATCTGAAATCTGTTTTGATATAATTGCAGAAGATATAACTTTAGATTGTCAGGGACATAAGATAGATGGAACATTTTCGATTTCCAATTTAACTTTAGGTTTAGGCGCTCCAGTTGGAATTCCACCACCCAATATAACAAATATAACTATGCCAACTAACATTGGAATCAGAACAGCTGGAGAATTTGACAGAAATGGAAAAAGAGCAACTATAAAAAATTGTGTTTTAACAGATTGGGATCACGGAATTAAACTTCTAGCAGCTCGTAACACATTAGAAAATATAATACTTAGTTCAAATAGTGAAGGTATTGGTGTTTATAGTCTGTTTAACAAAATTGAAAATGCAAAAGTAAATTCAAATAATTATGGAATCTCTTTCCATTCTGTTTATGGCAATAAACTTTTAAACTCAGAGCTAAAAGATAACAATTTATATGATTTTTATATTGAGGCGGGAAATTCAGAAAAAGAATGTGATAATGAGTTAGTAAATATAAAAGGAACAGATAATAAAGAAATTGCTTACTATGATTCCAAAGTTGAACTCCAAGACGATAAATTCTCTGAATTAGTTTTGTGTAATGCTGATGATTCTACTTTAAAAAATATAAAAATAGAGCACAAAAAGAAGAAAAATAATGGAATTTTGTTAATTAGAACTAATAGAGCAAAATTATCAAATATTAATGTTGTGAACAGCAATGTGGGGATTTATTTGGACAAGTCTTTCAATAACAAAATAACAAATTCAAAGTTTGATAATAATTTAGTTGGAATTTCTCCCACCAGCGAATTTGAGATAGAAGAAAATGAAATAAGAGATAATATTTTCACAAGGAATCTGCAAGCTATAAGAAACTTTACTGTGCCAATGGTTGGAAGATGATAGAATTAACAACTTTAGATATAATAAGATTATTTGTTTTTGCCATTTTTGGCATAATTATTTCATATTATGATTTAAAAGAGAAAAAAATATATAATAAAAATATTTTGGCAATGGCAATAGTTGGAATAACTTTGTTTTTAATCGGAAGGAATTTGGATTTATTACCTTCTTTACTGACAAATTTCTTTCTTGCTTTGTTAATTGGATTTGCATTTTGGAAAATTGGAATTTGGAGTGCAGGAGATGGAAAATTATTTTCCATTTGTACATTATATCTGCCTTTCAAACTCTATATTCCTTTTTTTCATTCTTCAGTTATTTTAATTAATACTTTTATTTTAGCCTTTTTTATCTGGTTCTTACCTTTGCTAATAAAAACAAAAAGAAAAGAAAAAATTAATACTTTTAACCAAGTTTTTAACCCAAAAACAATTTTGAATTTATTTCTTACAATTTTTGGATTATTTTATTTTATTGGCTATTTTTTCTCTTTTTTAAATCTTAATGTTTATTCTTCTGGCTATATAATTACTTTAATCTTTGCTTTGATTTTATTTGCGATTCTTCAAAAGTTAATATCTAATAAGTTAACATATTTATTAATCGCTCTTTGTGTTTTAAGGATTATTTTTGATCCCTCAATTTTCTCACTTTTTTTCTGGGCAACTTCTTTGATGACTTTATTTGTTATTTTAATTGCTATGTGGATAGGAAATCTGAGTTTGTATATTTCTTATGATGAAAAAAAGCTTAAAGATGTTAAAGAAGGGGATATACCAATAGGAATTATTATAAAAAGTAACAAGAATGTTGACCTTGAAAAATTCTTAGAAGAGAATTTTGAAAATAAAGAGATTTTAAAGAAAGGTTTCTCAAAGGAAGATATAAAGAAATTTAGCAAAATTGAAAATAATATTCAAGGCATTATAACAAAAAAATATATCTGTTTTTCTCCTTTGATAATTGTAGCTCTTATATTGGTCTCCTTTTTTAAGGTTGATATTTTTTTGTATATTTTCTCTGAAATTTATTATATGTTTTTTGAATAATTAAATTTTACTACTTTTTTTGCTAACTCCTCGCAAAATTTACATTTAAAGCAATTCTTGTTGCAATCCAAAACCTTTTCAAAGAATTTTATTTTTTCTAATTCTTTGTTGTTTATATAAGCGCCAAACTTGTTTTTTACATAATCCAAATTAGAATCCATAATATCAAGTAAATTACCCTCCAATTCTTCTTTCATATATACCGTGACTGTATTTAAAATCCACTCAGTAGTTCTTGTCCTTCCAGTTATTTTGAAGTAATTAGTTGTCTCTTTATATTTTTCTAAATTTTCTGGGTTTATCCATTGAGATTTCAAAATTTGAGATGGATCCATTTTTGTAATTTCTTGGCAATTAAAGAAGAAATAATCTTTTGGAATTATTCCTTCCTTTGACCAATGAGAGATTAAATTAAAATGAAAAATTCTATAAGGACACTTAAACAAACAACCTTCATTTACCATCAATTTTAACTCGAAACCAACTTCTTTTATCTCTTTTAACAGCTTCAAATTCCTATTAATATCCCTATCGGGAGTTATAACATTACAACCAAAATTTTTAAAAAACATAGCCCTCTGAACAGAATCTATCTGAGATAAAACCGATGCGGTAATCTCTAACTTAGGAAATTCCTTTCTAATCTTCTGAATGAACAAAGGATTTGCAATAGTAACTCCATCCAAACCATTCTCTAAATGCAAAATTTCAATCAATTTCAAAACCTTAGAGACATTCAAAGGAGAATACCAATCAATTCCTTCGCAGGTAGAATTCAACAATAAGTTAGTTTTAATTCCACTTTCCTTACAAAATTTAATAACTTTAATAATATCCTCAATTGTAACTTTTTCAACAACCCTCCCAGAACCAAAATATTCCTGAGGTCCAGAGAAATATACTTCTTCTATATTATTTCCATTCATCTCTTTTATTTCAACCAATCTCTCCAACAAAGAGAAATCATTGTTATAAGGAACTGAAAATCTAAAACCTGACATAAAAGTTATTAACCTTTAAAATTTAAGAATATTCATGGGAATTTCAAAAGATTTGAAAAAAATCCAAAAAGATTGGGAAGAGAGATTTCAAAAAGATCCAAGTTTATCTACTAATCATTTTCTTCGTTTTGATAACCCTCCTGATAAGCATGTTATAGATTTTATTGAGGAGAATAAAATAAAACCTCCGAAGAAAGTACTGGATTTAGGTTGTGGTAATGGAAAAAATGCAAAATGGCTTGTAGAGAGAGGTTTTGAAGTTTACGGAGTCGATTTTTCGGAATCTGCAATAAAATTTGCCAGAAGAAATGTTAAAGGAGCAAAGTTTTTAGTTGCCTGTGCCCGAGACCTGCCTTTTAAAAATAATTTCTTTGATGTTGTGATTGATGCCGGAACTATACATGTGAATCCGCCTTCAGAGAGAGAGTATAATTTCCGAAGTTTTTAGGGTTTTAAAGCCAAGAGGATATTTCTTCAGCAGATTATTTATAGAGAGTGAAGAATTTCCGAAAGAGATAGATATAAATAAAGTTAAAGCTCCGACATGGGGTTTTACTTTAAAAGACATTTTTGACTTATTCTCAGAAAAATTTGAAATTCTAAAAATAAAAATCTCTTTTTATTATACTTGTTTTTTTGTTTGGATGCAAAGGAAAGATAAAGCATTAAAAGAAAATTACTCAATTAAAAAAATAAGAAAACTAATTGAGTTTGATTATACGAAATATTAGTTACGAGAAAAATCTTAGCGGTAATATTTAAAAATTTTGGATGATCAACTTTAATAATGGTGTGTAAAGTAAGATTTCTCATAGATAAAGAAAATAATTTCTATTTTCATGTTTTGAACAGGGGGTAAGGAAAGCAATAACAAACCTATTTGGCTGTTCTTTGAGAAAAACTGTAAGGATCTTTAATGTAAGTCATGAAACCAATAAGGAAATGGAGAAATAAAATCAAAGAAGCTTTGCAGAAACCTCGAAGAAAAGAAAAAATAATAGCAATGGATGAAACAAAGTTAAAAGTCAATGGTAGGCATGTGTTTGTATGGTGTTGTAGAGACATAGAAAAATGTGAGATTTCTATTTCAATTCAAATTTTTTATTTCAACCAGTTTTTCAAGTAAGGGAAATCATTATTATAAGGAACCGAAAACCTAAAACCGGGCATAATTAAAATAATCTAAATTATAAAATGGAGGATATCTCCCTCAATTTTAGAAAAAATTATCTAAATGAAATTATAGCTATAGAAATTGGATTGAAAAAAGTTGCAAGACAATTTGTTGCTGATAATGATATCTTAGAATACCTAAAATTCATAAAAAACAGAAATTTACAATATTCTTTTTGGCAGGATAAAAATTACTTCTATATTTCAAAGCAAAAAGAACTTGCAGAAAAAGCTAAGATACTTGAAAGTGATTTATCTTTTTCTACAGAATGGAAATTTAAAAATTTGACGGAAAGATTTGTAAAAGAACAAAAAATTATAAACAATTTTTTAAGATATAGACGATATGTAACAGAACTAGGAAGATTGTTTAGATACCCTAACTGTTGTATTAATTTCTACACCAATTGCTGGAAAGAGCATATTATTAACCCTGCGAAATGGAATGAAAAAGAACCAAACTATGTTTTTTATTTCCTATAAAAACACAAAAAATAAAAACAAAGTCAACTTTCTTTTAAATAACCTTTCTGTTTACAGATTGATTTCTCACTTTCCCTGCTCCTATGAATGTAAAAAAAGTTTAGATTTTGCAAAGAAATTGTTTGATAACCTTTCAGAGAAACAAAGAAAATTGACAGAAGAAGCCCTAAAAAGAGATATTTTAGTCTGGAATGAAGAAAAAATGATTGGTTTTGATAAAAGATTTGAAAATAATGTTGTTAGCTATAATCCAGAAAAGATAAATATATTGGGAATTTCTAAAGAAATTGAAGAAACTCTAAAAAAAGGAAATAGACTTGAAAATAGCAAGAACTATGTAAAAATTTTTGGGATAACCAATTAATATTTAGATACAAGAAAAAATCTCCTGAAGAGTGCTTTGTACTAAGTTTTCATTAGTTTCTTTGATTCATCAATGAATTTCATTGTTTGTTCTATGCAATTATAATCACTCAATTTTTCCAAAGTTACTAATAGCAAGCCTCTAATATCCTTTTCATATTTCTCAAATTCAGGAGTTGTTTCATTATTGCTTATAATTACATTAAAATTTTCCTTTTTATCAAAATACGAGATATTTAAAATATTCCCCGTCTTCTTCCTTTTTATTTTAATATCTCCAAAGTTTTCTTCAATTCCTTCTGGTTCAATATTAATCTTTCCTTCAGACATTTTGTAAATAAATCTTAAAGTCAAATTTAGATATTCTTTATCCTTTTTATAATTCCCCTGAATATTTGAGATTAAATGGTTTTTGCCATCTATAATCTGGCTTAAATAAAAACAAAAAAATGTCGTTAATTTCCAATCTCCAAATTTCTCTGGCAAATAATCAATAAAATCAAAAATAGGCAATGGTTTTATACTGTTATTTTTTGAAACAAATTTCAGAATAAATTTCTTTAAATTTTCATCTTTTTTCGCATCTAAGAAAGAATACAAGCCCGGCAAATCATTAAAATCTTTTGCTTCCCTTGATTTTTTTAAGTTAATAACAGTAATAATTTTGTTTTCTTTAATTACAGAAATAAAATTACAATTTTTATTTAAATATTTTTCCATTAGGTGAAATTTTGGAATATGACCATATATTATCTCTAAATCTCTATTTTTTTCAGAGTCAAAAAATTCAATTTTTGGTTTTTCTTTAAAAATTTCAACAATAACTAAATAACTTTCATTTTCTTCATTTCCTAAATTTGCATCTGAATATCTACAACCAATCCTGACCGGGTTATTTTCACCATAGAAATTAAAAAAGAAGTCTCCAGGAAAATATTCATTTCTTAAATCTGGTAAAAATTTTAGATATTTTAAAAACCTCTCTTTTAGTTCCATTATTAATTTTAAAATTTTTCTAAATTATGTTTCCAATTCAAATCTCTGGCAATGAAGCAAAAATAAGGTTTAACAGAGAATTTTATGATATGTTTCCGATAACAGAGGTTTGCGAGAGATTTGAAGACATTGTAAAGATAACCCTAGTTTTCATCCATGATCAGAATGTAATTGAAGTTACTTTAAGACCCAAGATTGAGGTTGATCCTGAGAGGTTGGTCTTGGAGTTTTGCAACCATTGCCTTCACGAACAAGTTATGGTTTCTAGGTAATCAGTTTTAAAATTTTTATCTTTCATTTTAATTATGGCACAAACCTACTCTATAGATACAAAGGGATATATAACAAATGATTATTTAAGTAAAAAATTAGAAGAAGATAAAATCTTAATTACAACAGGGCATGGAGGCTGGGCAATTCTAAATAACGAGGAATTTAAATTACTAAGGCACAGAAATATAGAAACCAATATTCCTTTATATAACCTTTTAGTTCAGGAAGGAATTATTTTAACCGAGAATAACATACCTTTGGTTGCAAAGCAATGCAAGCAAAAATATCAACAACTATTTGATGCAACAACTTTGCATATAATAACTCCAACCTTAAGATGCAACCACAAATGCATCTATTGCTATGCAAGTTCCAAACCTTTAAATGCAAGGGAATATGATATGGATAAAGATACTGCAAAGGCAGTAGTTGATTTTATCTTCCAATGTCCTGCTAAAGGGATAACAATAGAATTTCAGGGCGGAGAGCCCTTGCTCAATTTTCCAATTATCCAATATATTGTAAATTATGCAAGAGAATTAAACAAAGAAAAAAAGAAAAATTTAAATTTCAGGTTAGTAACGAATCTGACTTTGATGGATGAAGAAAAATTAAACTGGTTGATTGAGAATAAGGTTGATTTAAACTCTTCTTTAGATGGACCAAGAGAAATCCACAATCGCAACAGAAAATATGAAAATGGAAAAGGATCTTATGATGACGTCGTATATTGGATAGAGAAACTGAGGAAGAAGGGAGTTAACATAAGTTTAATGCCTACAATAACAAAATCTTCCTTACCTTACTGGAAGGAAATTATTGATGAATATCTAAAATTGGGCCAAGATCATTTCTGGGCAAGAAAGCTGAATGTTGGTGGCTTTGCCGCTGAAAAATGGAAAAGGATTGGCTATACCGCAGAGGAATTCCTAAACTTCTGGAAAAAATGTGTTGAATATATTTTTGAGTTAAATAAGGATGGAATTAAGATGAAAGAGGGTTATATTGAAATTATTTTAAGGAATATCCTATTCTCAAAGAACTACAATCACTTTGTTTGCCTTGCCTCTCCCTGTGGATGTGCCTGGTCCCAGGTTTCTTATAACTATAAAGGCAATATCTATACCTGTGACGAAGCAAGAAGCTTTGAAATTTTTAAATTGGGCAATGTTAAAGAAACAACCTATAGAGAGCTTTACTCGAGCTGGAATGTTCTGGATATTGTTGATCTAACTTCCGGCAATTCATTCGACTGTGCAAATTGTGTTTATCATCCCTTCTGTGGTCCCTGTATAGTTGATGAATATGGGGAACATGGGAATATAATAAAAAAACCAAATTCTTTCAATTGTAAGGTTAAGAAGGGGATGATTGAGTATATTTTTAAGGAGATAATCCTGAATAAAGAGAGATTCAAAATTGCCAAGGAATGGGTGGGAATTAGAGGGAAAGAGCAGATAGAATATCCGGAGAATACAGCCTAAGTTTTTGTTTTTATGACCTTCTTTGCCAATTCCTCACAGAATTTACACCTAAAACAATTTTTATTACAGGAAGTAACTTTCCTAAAAAAAGCTTCATCAAAATAAAATGAATTGATATGGATTTTGTATGTGTTTAAAAATTTAGGAATAGCACTTTCCATGAGCTCTAGTAAATTGCCTTCGAAATTTTCTTCCAAATAATTTTTTGCCCTTTCCAATATCCACTCTGTAAGCATCGTTCTACCAACTATCTTAAAATGGTTTGTTATATCTTTATAATATTTAAGCCATTGAGGTAATATCCAATCAGAAGTGATAATCAAGAATGGATACAATTTTCTTAGATGAATACAAGATTCAGCACAGAAATCTATAGATGGTTTTTCTTCTCGGGAGGTGTGAGAAGTAAAATTATTATGAAAGTTTCTGAATGGACATTTCCATATACAACCTTCGTTTACCATAAGTTTTAATTCACACTTTACTACTTCCTTTATTTCTTTTAAGACTTTTGGACTTCTATTTAAGCCATTTAATGTTAGTACATCAGCTCCCAATTTCTCAAAAAATATAGCTCTATTTATACAGTCTATATCAGAGAAAGCAGATGCAATAACTTTTATGCTAGGTAATTCTCTTTTAATTTTTTGAATATATAAGGGATTAGCTATGATTACTGAATCTAAACCGTTTTCATGGAAAAAATTTATGAGTTTTATTATTCTGCTTACAAATTCTGGTTTATATTCTTCTATACCTTGACAAGTAAAATTGAGAGCTAGACTTACTTCGATTCCATTTTCCTGGCAAAATTTAATAATTTTTATCACATCATCTTTTGTTATTTTTCTAGCAATCCTTCCAGAGCCCGCATACTCTTGAGGAAAAGGCAGATATATATCTTCAATTCTATTTCCGTTCAACTCCTTTATTTCTACCAGTTTTTTCAATAAAGAAAAATCTCCATTATAAGGAACAGAGAATCTAAAACCAGGCATAATAAAAAACTTGAAAAAGCAAATATTAATATGCTTCAAAGGTATGATCTGCAATTGGGATATTCCTGCAACAACAATTGCATCCACTGCTTTAATTTGAATGCAATTATATCTCTGAGAAAGCAAGGCAAACCTTTAGATAAATCTGCAGAAGAAATAAAGGAAATATTGAGGAAGGCAAAAAATGAAGGGGTTAATAAATTAGTTTTTACAGGAGGAGAGCCAACTATAAGGTCAGATTTTTTAGAGTTACTTGAGTTTGCATCCAAGAATTTTAGAAAGATTGGACTACAAACAAATGGAAGAATGTTTTCTTTAGAGAATTTTGCAAGAAAAACTTTAGAAATATGCCCAGCCCTTTCCTTTACAATACCATTTCACCACTCAAGAAAAGAAATATTTGATTCAATAACCAGAGTGAAAGGTTCTTTTGAGCAAACATTTAAGGGAATAAAAAATTTACTGAAATTTGGAGCAAAGGAGATTTGTTTAAAAAGAGTTTTGCTAAAGCAAAATTATAAAGATTTAGAAAATTTTGTTAAGCTTACTAACAAACTAAAAATAAAAAAACTTGATTTTACCTTTGTTGAAGGCGGAGGAAATGCGAGGATAAATTGGTCTAAAATTGCTCCCCATTACTCAGAAATACAACCTTATTTGAAAAAAGCAATAGATTTGGCAAACTCCTTTGGAATAGAGGTTACCTGCTATGACATTCCTTTCTGTTTTTTAAATGGTTATGAGAAGCATGTTTCCGAGATTAATACCTACATAAAACCTTACTTAAAGCAGGAATTTCCAGAGAGAATTTCGGATAGAAGGGAAAATATAATAAAAGAGTTGGTTTTGGGAAGAAGGAAAAAATCCCAAAAATGCAATGATTGTAGATTTTATAAAGTTTGTTTAGGTGTTTGGCAGGAATATTTAGAGCTTTACGGAGATAAAGAATTTAAACCAGTAAAGGGGGAGAAAATAGAAACTTGGAGCGAATTATATAAAATTTTAAGAAACTCAAGATAGTTATGGTACACTTAGATAAGTTAATTATTGGAATTATTTTTTTATTTATAATAGTCGCTTGCATTCCATTCATTACACAAAAACCAAAACAAATAATAAAAAATATTTCAAGTTCAAACATTTCCTGTCCTGTGTTCAAATGCAATATTTACAGGACGGGAAATTTGAATTTTAATCCAGAAAAGAATGATATTTCCTCTGGGATGGGCTCAGTTGGAAGTAATGCTCCAGAAGGTATGAAAAGAGATATTTTAAGTAAAAAAGATAGTTTTGATCCTTCTCCAATTTTTGTTGACCTGGATATGGATGAAATAGATGAGATAATTACTTTCTATAAAAATACAATCTATAACATAACTACCAGAAGCAGACCCTTTTGCAACTTTGTAATGGCGATCAAATATAAGGAAAATCCTACCATGCTCGAAAAATTGGAATTTGGAGAGAGACCTTATATAAGATACTGGTACTTTGTTTTGCCTTCTGAGGTTCATACCTCCTTTGCGATGGGAGATTTAAATAATGACGGTTATCCCGAAATTGCATTCGGTTGCGATGATGGTAATTTATATGTTTTGGACAGTAAAGGAAAATTATTCTTCAAATTCAAAACCAATGGAAAGGTAAGATCAACGCCAGCTATTTTTGATATAGATAATGATGGAAAACAAGAAATAATCTTTGGCTCAGATGACAATAATCTGTATTGTTTGGACAATGAGGGGAAATTAAAATGGAAATTCAATGCTAAGGAAGAAATAGAATCGAGCCCAGCAATTTTTTTGTTCGATAATAGGACATTTATAGCCTTTGGCTCCGATGACAAAAATTTTTACATTTTGGATAGCAAAGGAAATTTACACTGTAAATTTAAAACAGAAGGCAAGATCAGGAGTTCTCCACTATTTTACAAAAACAAAATTGTTTTTGGCTCGGATGACAAAAATATATATCTTCTAGATACAAATTGCAATCTGATAAGAAAATATAAAACTAAGGGTAGAGTGAGGAGTTCTCCAGCAGTTTTTAGGAATTATTTCGTTATCGGCTCAGAAGATGGAAATCTCTATTTTTTTAATGAGAAAGAAATAAGGAATCTTTCCTTAGATTCGCCAATCTTTTCAACTCCATCTTCCCTTGAGGATAAAGTTTTAATCCCAACTTCTAACGGAAAAATATACTTAACCAATCTTACTTCCAAGAAAAAAATCTGGGAAAACAATTTAACAAAAGAATTTTCCTGCTCTCCTTCTCTTGGAAACAAGTATTTATTTTCCTGCTTTTTCGTTCAATATGAAAATAATGACCAATTTGCTGGGATTTTTATTTTTTCTGTTGATGAGAATTATGAGAAAGATAAAAAGTAAGAATATAACTTTTGGATATAAATGCAACAACAATTGCATCCATTGCCTAATTGGTTATGATGCAAAAAAACAATTCAAAGACAGGACAACGGAGGAAATAAAAGAAAGATTAAAAGAGGCAAAGGAAGAAAAAGTAGAGAAGGTAATCTTCATAGGAGGAGAAGTAACGATAAGAGATGATTTCTTCGAACTTCTGGAATATGCAAAGAAGTTAAATCTGAGAGTCCATATTGAGACAAATGGGAGAATGTTCTCTATAGATTCCTTTGCAAGAAAAACTCTGGAAATAATGCCGGATCTTGACCTAATGATGAGTTTCCATTCTTCAGTTCCAGAAATTCAAGATAGGATAACTCAAGTTAAATGTTCTTGGGTGCAAAGTGTTAGGGGAATAAAGAACCTGAAAAAATATGGGCTAAAAAATCTGGCAATAGATTGTGTTATTACAAAATTTAATTACAAAAATTTAGAAGAAAATGTTAAATTTTTTAAAAAATTAGGAGTTGACGAGTTGCATTTTACACTAATGCGAATAGGAGGCAATGCCCAAAAAAATTTGGATAAAGTTTTTGTTCCTATCAAAGAAATCCAGCCCTATTTATTCAAAGCAATAGAGATAGGAGAAAAATTGGGAATAAATGTAAGAACCTATGGCTTTCCATACTGTACAATAAAAGGTTATGAAGAACATGCATACGAAATAGATTTTATAAAAACATTTCTCGAAGGAAAAACTTATGTATTTGATGAACTTACCGAAGAAATAGATTGGCAAAAGGAGAGGATAAGCATAAAGACAAAACTCAAAAGCTGCAGGGAATGTGCATATTTTCATATCTGCGAAGGAATCTGGAGGGAGTATATAAAATTAGGTGTTACTCTAAAACCAATAAGAAATGAGGATAATCTCATAAAAATATTGGAAAAATGAGATAATGGATGGAAGAGTATCTACCTCACTTGTTTTGGGATACGATTGCAACAATAATTGCATTTTTTGTTTATACGGGGATAGAAAAGGTATGAGAAGTTCAGAAGAGCTAAAAAAGACGATGGATGAATTGAGAAAATATTCTAATGATATAATGCTAACCGGAGGAAGCGCTTATAGAGAAGACTATTTAGAAATTTTAAGATATGCAAAGGGGCTTGGTTTTAAAGTTCACATAGATCATAATTTAAGGTTATTTGCCAATAAAGAATTCGCGAAAAAAGTCTTAGAAATCCTACCTGATGCAAGATTTTCCTGTAGCTTGCACTCTCCAACACCAGAAATTCATGATAAAATAACAAGGGTTAAAGGTTCATGGAAGCAAACTGTAAGGGGAATAAAAAACATAGTAGAATCGGGAAACAAAAATATTACTCCAGTTTGCGTAATTTGTAAGTTAAATTATAAGTTATTACCAGAAATGGTAAGCTTTGTAAGTAAATTGGGACTCTCAAGGTTAGATTTTGTGCTGGTAAGAAAAGAAGGGAATGCAGAAAAAATTTATGAAAAAATAGTGCCATCGTTCAGAGAATTTAAAAATTATCTTTTTCGGGCTTTATCTATAGCAGAGAAACTTAATTTCTTCGTAAGGGTTACCGGTTTACCCTTATGTGCAATACCCAAGATTAAATTTTCCTTTGAACTTTACGGAAGAATGATGGAAAAAATAATATGGGATGTTGATGGAATTAAAACCGATGAATTGAAAGGTAGACCACTGAGAAGAGTTAAGTTTAGGAGGTGTAAATTATGTAAATATTATTTTATTTGTCCTGGTGTCATTGAAGACTATGTTCAAGTTCATGGTGATAAAGAGTTTTATCCTATTAAGGGTAAAAAAGTAAAAACTTCTTTTGAATTTAAGAAAGAGTGGTTAAAATGAGGATAGCAGATTTCAGTGTGAATGTGGGGTATAGATGCAACAATAACTGTATACATTGTTTCTTAGGAACAATTAGAGATTTATATCTAGAAAGGAGCTTAAAAGAGATAAAAGAACTTATCGATGAAGGAGAAAGCCTAAATGCAGAATCTCTAACAATAATTGGCGGTGACCCTACTATAAGGAAGGATTTTTTTGAAATATTGAAATACGCTACCAATAAGAATTTTAACAGAATATACCTTGAAACAAATGGAAGAACATTTTCTGTTGATAATTTTGCAAGAAAAGTCTTTGAGATTTGCCCTGACTTAGAGACAGGTATGAGTTTTCATCATGTAAACGAAAGTGTTCATGACAGAATAACGCGAGTTATTGGCTCCTGGAAGCAAAGTGTTAAGGGAATAAAAAACATGAAAAAATATGGCGCAAAGCATATAAGAGCAAACTGTGTTGTCTCAAAGTTAAATTATAAAGCATTGTCTCAACTTGCAGAATTTCTGGCAAAATTAGGTATGGATGAACTTTCATTTTATCTTATGAGAATCGAAGGTAATGCTTTGAAAAATCTAGATAAATTGTTTGTAAGTATAGAAGAGATTCAACCATATTTATTTAAGGCCCTTGAAATTGGGGAAAAAAAAGGAATTGATGTAAAGACCTTTGGATTTCCTTATTGCAAAATGAAAGGATATGAAAGATTCATAGAGGAAAAAGATGCTTTAAGAGGATATGCGGATGGTAGTGTAATGATCTTTAATCAGCCAGAAGGGAAAAGCGATTGGCAAAAGTCGAGAGTTAAGGAGATGCATATTAAGCTAAAAACATGCAGGGAATGTAAGTACTTTTACACATGTGAGGGAATATGGCGAGAATACCTTACTTTTAAAAAATGCTACACAAAACTCATCCCAATTATTGGAAAGAAGATGAAGTCAATTAATGAACTTAAAATGTAAATTAACCATAACTCAAATAAACATAATTTTTGTGAGCAACATTTACGTTACCATGCGCCGCCCAACCCCCACTGCCATGAGCACCAGCACTACAATGACTTGCAGGCACACCATCCGCCGAGGAATGGTAGCTACTCCAACCACCACCACCACTAGCATGCCCCGGATCACAATGATCATGCTTTGCCGAAATTGTTTGGCCGGCAACAATTTTCGAAAATAAAGCTAAAGCCTCCGTTCCAGCAAACATCGCCCCTAAGGAAATTAAAACCTGTTTCTGTGCTCCTCCTTTCTCCTCTAAGATAAAGGATTTTAATTCCTTTTTAATCTTCGGAAGCATTTCCATATATTAAATAAAAAATTACTATTTAAAAGACTTTCTGTTCTCAAAAATATCTTTTGGATTATATAATTTTAGGTTACCTCCTTGCAAAAAGCATCAGCAAAAATTTATTAAATGAACTACAAAAACTATTATGGTGCAGATAGCAAGAATATTATTTCTTTTAGCATTCTTTTTAATTCTTAATTTAAATGTTTGCCTTTCCGCCAATCTTACGATAAACATTACCCACTCAACCGGAAGCCCAGTATCTAATGCAGAAATTATAGTTTACCTTTATAATTCAAGCATAGAGGTATGTCATAACTATACAGATGCTAATGGCCAAGTTATCTGTGATTTATCCCAAAATTCCACTTACGATGTTCTATACAATAACACCCCAGGAAGATTCTCACAGCTATGGAAAAGAAACATCTTCATTCCGAACACGATAGAATTCAGAGAGCCAGATGATTATCAATTCACTGATAATGGAGCTACTGCCAATACCTACTGCGACTTAGAAGTAAGACTCTATTCCGATTACCTCAATTCAACCACCCCGGGAGGAGATTTACTATCTATTATCCATTCAACTTCTTCAGGACCCTGCTCAGATGGAGTATCTTACAATTTAAACTTTAACAAAACCATAACCTCAGAATGGAACAATCCAGTTTGCATTGATGGTTACTATTACGCATGGGCAAAGGAATACGATTATGGAGATGAGGGATACAAATACTTATTCCAAGCTGTAAACGTATCAGGTTGTGAACTTGAGGTAAAATTAATAGATTCAAATGGAAACTCAGCTCCTCACCAAATGGTCAAAATCTACAAAGCAGGGACAGATAAACTTGCTTGCTTTGGCAAGACCAATTCTCAGGGAATAATCAAGTGTGGTTTAGACCCTACTTATAACTATGATATAAAAACAGAAAATGGAACATATGCATTAAACGTTTCTTATAGGAATAAAATTACTTTAATTACATATCCTACCCAGCCAACTTTAGCTAACCTAACTTTATACTTAGTTGATGCAGCCAATAATCCTGTTCCTGAAATTCCGATAAAAATCTATGAAAACGATACCTCTAGCTTGGCATGCGAAGTAAGCTCTAACTCAGAAGGCCAAATAATTTGCACGCTAAACGCGAGCAAAGGATACAACTTCTTAAACTATACCAACATTGCCTTGCCAGCAACCCTAACAATAAACATATCCTCTAGGCTACTAACAATAAAAACAGTTGAAAACACCACACCAATAGAAAAGAATTATGTTAACGTAACTTACAATGCTAATGAAATTTGCTCAGGGCAAACCAATAGCAATGGCGAAATAAAATGCACGATAGAAAACACTTCTTTAGCTTACAATGTTACTGTTAAAAAAGGAACGGAGTTGGATAATTTAGTTACCTTTACCAGCATTACCGCACCTGGTAACTATACTTTTGACATGACACCTTATAAGTTGAAGGTGAACGTTCTTTCCTTAGGAGGGATTACAGATAATCGTAGTCAATTAATAGTTTATGAAAACGATTCAAATAATTTAGTTTGTTGGTACGAATACCAGCATGGTTATAATTGGTCATTAGAATGTTACCTAAACCCAAGTTATTGTTACGATATTCTCTATAATGGGACACCAGGCCGATTTTCCCAACTCTGGAAAAGAAACATCTTCATTCCGAACACGATAGAATTCAGAGAGCCAGATGATTATCAATTCACTGATAATGGAGC
>Ga0190316_1000099_pt1 | contig 20711 bp, 35 predicted proteins | sample 48701112_MG_FD_161663 | JGI IMG/M metagenome (GOLD analysis project Ga0190316, IMG submission 161663) | Hydrothermal vent sediment bacterial communities from Southern Trench, Guaymas Basin, Mexico - 4870-11-1-2_MG | ecosystem: Environmental > Aquatic > Marine > Hydrothermal vents > Sediment ... | reverse complement strand
TTTTTCTATCCAGCCGCCCAAGTCGCCTTTCTTTACATCAGCAAAATTTTTTAATGCTTTAATACGATGCAATATTACATTATCACGAAAAACAATTATCTCTTTTGTCATTTTATATTTTTTCATATCAAACCTCCTCTTCTCCAAACAATAAACCTTTTGCTTTCTCTAAATCTTGACAATAAACGGCATGACTTACAATAATTCCAGGTTATCGTAAATATTACCGACAACTTCATAAATATCGCATTCGTTTTCGCAAAGTTGAAATTCCCCATCATTTTTCAAGAGGCTCTTCGTCTAAATTGCTTTCCTCCTTTATTATCGCTTCAAGCAATATCAAGTAATTAATCATATCGCCAATTTTCTCATCAGCGTATGAGTCGTTCAAATCCTCGTTTACCAAATCAATCACGCTTACCAAATGTTTCATAGCAATACACCATAATGCCTTGCGGGGCGTAGTGTTAAGCATTGTTGCACTGCGTTTAAAGTTATACAGCTGGTCGCCCAATGCATATTCTTTGGCTTTGACAGATAAGGTTTTTCTTATCTTATCAACACGATTACCAAGAATGTAATCAAATTCATCGTTAGTCATTATTCTTCTCCTTTCCTATTCTTTTGGCTATTGACAGAGCTATGTCATAAGGTGTGCAAATATTAATTTCACGAATACATTTATTAACAATTCCTGCTATCTCCTCCACATCTGGCAAGAAACTCTCCCAATCATTGCAAGCCTTGTTGTAACCATCTTTGAAATTTTCTAAAGCAAAAATTTCTTTATCATCGTTAACAATACCTAATGTCTTTTTCCTTGGTTTATCCATCACTTACCTCCTTCGCTTCAAAGGTTACGATTTCAACCTCTTCGGGCTGGTAAAAACCTGCTCTGCATATCCTTTGTATTTCCGTTTTTGCGTCCTTCTTTCGTAAAAAAGCATTTGTTGTATAATAAACATCATAAGTATCTTCGGAAAGCCTTTTCATATGTTCTGTTAGAGTAAAACATTTATTGATGAGACTTTTATATTTTTTTCTCATTACTACATATAATTTCATATCCTTCTTTCTGTTACCTTTCATCCCCACATCCCCTTATTTTTCCTCTTGCCTGTCTGTCCGCTAACTTTTCAAGATTGGCTTCCATTACCTTTGCCGGGTCAAAACCAAGCTCATAACAAAGCACTGTCCAGTAATAAATAACATCGCCAAGTTCCTTCATTATAGCTTGGTCTTTTTTATTTTCCTCTATTTCCTCTGCGATGTTTTCTATAAAAGTGAAGTTTATATATGCATCTTTTGTTACTTCGTTTATTTCCTGTCTTGTCGCTTCGTAATCCCCCCGCAAATATTTCTTATACTTCTCCGCCACTTCGCCTGCTTCGCCAACCAGACCGAGAATAGCACGTGTGAGTCTATATTTACTGCAATCCCAAGTGCGAAGGCAACCTTGCAGGTAATCGCGTATATCCATAACAACCTCCTTTATTTTATATGTTCTCTATATATTTCTTCCAATGCCTTATCATCTACTTGCACATATCGCATTGTTGTTTTAATGTTAGAATGCCCTAATAATTTCTTAACAACGGACAATGGAACATTTTTTCTAATTGCATTTACAGCAAAACTGTGGCGAAAGGCATGTGCAAAAATACTATCTCTTTTATCTCCAAAATTCTGTTTTAAAAGCCTAAATATATAATTAATCCTTTGCTTTGTCAAATTAAACGCATTTGACCTTTCCTCTTCTATCTCAAAATAAGTTATTAACGCTTCCGCGACCTCATTAGTAAAAAATACTACTCTCTGTTTTTTTGTTTTAATTTCTGTTATAATTGCCTTTTTGTCTAACAAAAAAATATCCTTTCTTTTTAAATTTATTATTTCTGATTTCCTTATGCCAGTATAAAACATAAATAACAATAATGCTCTCACTTTTATCATTTTCTTTTTATTAAAAATGACGCCTATTTTTTTCAATATTTCCTCTCTAAAATATTTTTCGTCTAAATATTTGGGCAAAAGATTTTCCCTTTTTCTATATTTTGGCAAATCAATATCAATCCCAAAACATTCTTTCCATTTTTTTAGTGCCTTTATGTGCATGTTATATGTTTCAATTTTTTTATTAAAATTTAAAAAGTAATCATTTATAGTATCTTGATTTAACGCTTTAACATTTTTCAATATAGATATCATCGAATCCAAATAAGGCAGTGGTTTCAATCCTTGTAAAATCAAATATTGTTCAAATTTTTTTATTTTATCCATAATAACATTATACCTTTTTATCTATTAATTGTCAAGTCCCAAATACTCAATAACCTCCTTTGCTGTATTTGGCAAATTAGAGATATAATTTAAATAAAGTTTATCTATTGTTTTCTTTGATATTTCTGCCAAATCTCTTGACAACTCTCCTGTTAACCAAGCATTATAAATATCCAACTTGACCTCCTTAATTCCTTCTTCTATCTCTAATATTATTTGCTCTATATCTTTCTTGCTTGCCTTGTTATTTTTGCTAACAGACAAAAGCTCTTCCAGCAAAATAGGTATAGCAATCAATTTCTTTTTAAACACAATATATTCATGTTCTAATGGTTCTCTGATATAATTGTCAACTAGTGTTTCTGCCATTTCTATTACTGTGTCCAAAAGATTCTCTGACTTTAAATTTGAAAGCTCATCTATTCTTGTTTTCGTTCTCATAACACAACCCCTTTCTTTGCCTTTATTGCTCTTGTTAATGCCTCTCTAAAAGTATCTGCTTCTAAAATCGCAAACAACTCTCCATTCTCAATTATTTCTTTATCTACAAAATCACAAGTTTTTTCGTTGTTATAAACCTTTCCAACAGTTATTATTTCCTTATAAGTATACAACCAATACATCTTTTTCATAATTCTACCTCCTTATTTAAATTTTCCAACAATCTAATTCCCTTATCCAATATTATTCTTCCGCTTCTTCCTCTTGCCATATATCCCATTTCTATTAAATAACTTTCATGCAAAAACTTATAATCGCTCCTACTCAACCCTAACATCATAGCCATTGTTTCTTCTCCTATTGGCTTTTCGTTTTTATATAGTGTTTCCAATATCTGTATATCTTTTTTTGTTAATCCATCTATAACAATATTATGCATATCCAAAACTTCTTTTATATCCCTCGCTACCAAATAATCCTCCAACAAACTAATCGCAATTCTTGGTGTAAACTTACAATTTCTTGATATTTTTTCTATTGCTTCTTTATCAATTTCAAATTGAGGATATAATTGTTTTTGATATTGTAATAATATTTTACTAATATCTTTAGATGTATATCTCTCCAATGTAATTTGCACGTTAAACCTATCAATGAAAGGAGAAAACTTTTTTACCAATATGTTTTTTTCTGTCGTTGCTCCAATCAAAACCAACGGCTTAATTTTTTTGCCATATATCTTAAAATCCTCCATTATAGGATAAAATATTTCAACAATGTCGGGCAACAATCCGTGTATTTCATCAATAAAAACAACTACATTATTCTTTTGTTGATTAACCCAATTAACCATTTCTACTATTTTATCTTGCGTTACATCGCTTGCCACTATTTCATATACAATACTATTTAATAAATTTGATATAATATAAGATAATGTAGTTTTCCCATGTCCTTTTAATCCGTCTATTAAAAAATGCACGGGCTTTAATTTCTTTATTTTCTCTACATTAATTTTAATAATTTTCTTTGCCTTTTCTTGTCCAATATATTCATTTAAATTTCTTGGTCTAAAAATAAATTTTTTCTGCTCCTGCCCTTTATATTCTATTATTTTGTCTGCCTCTATTGTTGGCTTATTCAACACCAAATTAATACTATCTTTTTCTCCTTTTTCTATATCTCCTCCCAATATGTTTAATATATCTTCCTTATTTTCTGCAGAAAGATAAACGGATTTTATTATTTCATTCAAAAAATTATTCACTACAACCCCCCAATATTTCTACATAACAAACATCTTTACTATTCACAATCCCAACAGATAACATTATATCAAATGCGGTAACATTCCCAGCAAACGATTTAATTATGTTTTCTGCCGTTTCTTTATCTATATTTTCTATTGTTGCAACTCTAAAATTACAGGAAGTATCTATGATATAACATATTAAAACTTTCATAATCATTCCATATTTTTAATTGCATAACCCACAAAAGAAGATGTTAATTTCTTCGTTGTTTCAAACTTGCCCAAATATCTATCAAAAAACTTAAACACACCTTTAGTATCATAATCCAAAGCCTTAAAGTATATCCCATCTTTTTTACAATAAAGCTCTGCTTGCAATATATCACTTTTTCTTATTCTTTCTTCAATATAATCAATAACCTCCTGTCTCGTTGCCAATTCTTTCCCATATATTCTATTCAATTTATTGTCTTTTCTGTCTTTAAAATATTCCCAATAAAACATATTAACCTCCTATTGTTCCTACAATTTCATTGCTCAACATAATTTCTCCGCCAACTGTTTTATATTCTTTAACATATTCTAACTCGCCTGCAAGTTCTTTTTTCAAATCTTGTACATCTTCCTTTGTCTTTGCAAGAATAGTGCATTCGCCATATAAAGTATAAACATTTATCTTTTTCACTTTAAAACACCTCCGCTTCAACTTCCATTTGTTCTACTGTCGGGTCTTCATAAGCATACTCTTCTTTTGCTCTTTCTATTGCTTCTTGCTTGTTCTTTGCATAAAGTACCATTGACAAACTAAAAGTAACAATATAGGTTTTTTCTTTCATGATAACCTCCTCGTTAATAACAATATACCATTATATAATCTTCTCCTCTGTCTTTATAATCAATCACAATTTCTTTTAAATAATCTATTTTTTCTTTATCCATATTTTTAGAATGTTCACTATAAACAAACTCTTCCAATGCCTGTATTGGTATTTCTGCCAATCCTGCCATATCCATATTAAGCTCGCCCAAACATCCCCAATCTTTTAAATAATCAACTAATGCTACATCATGCCACAGGTTAAAAAGTTCTTTATCCGTTTCTATTTTCTTTACAATATAAGCTCTTACTGACATATCAAATCCTCCTTTTATTTTTATTATATCACGCATTTAAATATTGTCAAGTTTTATTTTAATGCAAATCAGGATTTTCTCTCAACACTTCCGCTAATGCTTTTTTGTATAACTCAAACGTAAACTTATATATCATCCAAAATTTTTGCATCGGCATAAACTTTTGCATGCTCACAAACTACTGCGTTACCATAAACTTTTGCATGCTCACAAACTATTGCGTTACCATAAACTTCTTCGCTCTCATATACCCAATAATCTCCTTCATGTGATAGGTTTGTTTCTTTTGTCATTTTATATTTTTTCATAACTACCTCCTTCGGTTTAATTTTTAAAACATTCGCTTAATTAAATCACAACAAAATATCTAAATTTGGCTTTTTTAATTTCCTTGTCTGTATATTCTCTACTATTATCAAATCTAACTTGCGGCACGGCGGCAAAAGCTTCTGTATCGCCGCCAATGGTAATATTCTCTCTGTTGTATACAATGCTTGCGTTGAACTTATTAGAAAGAATTTTCGCCATGTTTTCATGTCCTACCACAGATTTTATCTCATAAAGAAGTATAGAGAGATTGAAAAAATCTTCTGATATTTCTTTGATTGTAATTTTACCGCCCCCTTTTATCATGGATGGTGATATTGTAGATGTTAAAATAGCCTTTTTAATTGGAAAATAATAACTCTTAACAAAACTGTATGGGGTGATTGGTACTTTTTCATCCCAAACAATCACGTAATCAGGAGTTTTAAACCTGATTACCACTTTTTTATATTGAGATAAAATATGAAATGCTTCTTTTTCATATCTTTTATTTACTATCCTATCTACTCTTTGGAGGTGTTCCATCGGTCTTTCTCCGTCTTCGACCTCTGACACCAAATCATTATAATAGATTTGATGTTCTCTAAATGCTACCCGATCATATAATTCCGATTTAGGTTTTATGTCTAAATCGGAATATGACAACAAACCAATATCCTTTACAAAATGCTGGGGTATTATCCACTCATAGGTGTTGATCATCTGATTATCAATTTCATCAGGTGTTGAGATTACATTAGATCTCAACAAAACATCTGCAACGGGCACGTTGTCGCATGTCTCTCCTTTTATATTGCAATGTTGCCATTGATGTTTATACTCAGTGTTGTCCTTATACCCAACAAACAAATCCTCCTCTATTTTCCAAATTTTCTTTTCCATAGGTCGCCTCCTTTGTCAACTGTTGATATATTCGTCTATGCTTTCAATTGTTAAATAACTACTATCATAATCTAACACTTCCTCTTGTTTGTCTTTTTGTTTTATGCACAAATCAATCTCATATTGATTATTATATTTAACCCTGATATATTCAATATTGTATTCTTGCATTAATGCTTTTAGTTTTGTTAAAAATACTTTCATATCATGCCTCCTTTTATTTTTATTATATCATATATTTAAATGTTGTCAAGTTTTATTTTAATGTAAATCGGGATTTTCTCTCAACACTTCCGCTAATGCTTTTTTGTATAACTCAACCGTTTCTAAGTTCACAGAAAATTTGCTTGCGTTTTCAAGGCTGCTTATTATTCTTGGCAATCCAAAATTTTCAATATCATGTAAAACTTTATCTTTAATTAAATAAAATAATGCATTATCCATTTTAAACCTCCTTTGTGTTACTCCTATATTAAGCCTTGCGGCTTTTTTCCCAACTGTGTTTTTGTTCTTGCAAAATCTCCATTTCAAAACATATCTCAGATATAACCTCGTCGAACAAAATAGCCTGGCCTGTGGTTGTCCTCCCCCAATAGTAATTACTGCCCCAGTTTAAAACGGGATAGCCTTTGTCCCTTAATTTTCCATATAAAAATCCGGAGACGATCCACCATTCATAGATTTCGTGATAATTTTCTCCGCTTTTTTCAAACTCTTCTTCACTGTTATACCCATATTCTTCGTAAAGAGATGCATCTATATAAATGTTTTCTATCTCTTCATAATTAACAAGTCCTGCTTTTAGTATTTCTTCCATTTCATAACTAAAACAAGTATAAACATGTTGTCTCACAAACTCACCTTTAATATTCTGATTCACTTCATTGTTAACGTTATAAGCCTTATTATATTCTTTTATAGTTTTAAATGTTTTTGTCTGCATTATTCTACCTCCTCTTTTGTTTTGCCATCAAATATAACATAAATTTCAAGTTTTCCGTTATGATTAACATATTCAACCTTAAACCCTTCTCTTCTATCAACTTTAATTATTTTCATAACAAGCTCCTTTGTTTAAACAATCCAAACCTATTTTCAAACCACACAAAACACCCGCTTCAAATTCTGCCGTTCCTTCTGTTGCCAATATTTTAGAATATAATTCATCCACACTGTTGGCGTTATAATCTTCCATATATGAGGATAAATATTCTCTCACCGCTCTAATATTTTCTTCTATTCTTTGTTTTACTTCTGTATATTTCATATTGTGCCTCCTTTGTTTACTCAATCCCAAAATCTGCCTCAACATTAATATAACTACCAAACACAGATTGAAATCCATATTTATCGTCGTCATCAATTTCAATCGTTATTTTATCATATTCAGTTTGCCCCCACTGTATGGGCAATTTTAAATTTTCTTTTAAATTCATTTCCATAATACTACCGCCCCCTATAAAACTATCAAATAGTCCAAATATCGCCTCTTTAGATATAACAATATATTTAGCTGTCTTTAATTTTTCATTCGCTCCGACTAAATTATCGGCGCTCGTTGCAAATACTGCACTAAATATGCTTGTATTACCACTATTATTTAAAACTTCCCTTTCTAACTCTTTTTTATCTATTGCATGAGATATTAAAGGCAATATCTCTTTTAAATATTCACTTTCCTCTGGGTTTTCCATATAAGATATACCCTCATAATTAGAATTAATTTCTATTCTAACAACAACATTTGTATTTTCCAACAATTGTTTTGTATTTAAATTCAACATTTTATATTCTGCAAACAATTCTCTTGCCTCTTCTTCCAATTCTTCTGATATTTCCAAATCTTCAATCATATTATTTACCGCATCCTCTTCTAATTCTACCAAATAGTCCATGTTCAATTCAAACAAATCTTGCTCTAATTCTAATAAACCATCTTCTTCCATTATCATTTTTACTTCTCCAACGCTTAACTCATCTCTATAATCCCAATATATTTTTATGGGATTGTCTTCACAATACTTTTTAATCTGTTTTTCAAATTCTTTTTTCATTTTAAACCTCCTTTATTTCCTAACCACGACTACATTATAGCACAATTTAATTAATTGTCAACTTTTTTTTGATATTTTTATTATTCTTTTGTCATATTAAACCTCCTTTAATTTATAGCGTCCGTTTTTGTATCAATATCCAATTCACAATCATTTAAACCTAGCATGATACTTTTTAACAAATCGTTATACCACACGCAAACATTGTACTTTTTAAGCAATTGATATAATTCTTTTTCGAATGCTTTTAGCCTTTCTTTTTGTTTTTCCATATTTAACCTCCCATATTAATAAAGTATTATGTTGTCCTTTATCTGTTGCCAGTGTAGCGGCGTTATATAACGACCTATATCCAGCGTTTTTTTCATATCCGTTTTTTTATTGATCCACAATGTTTTTATCGTTTTGTTGTCACAAGTTATAACTAAAGTTAAATTGTAGATAGAGTTTAAACTTGATCTTGTCAATATCTCTAAAGGTTTGCCCGTGTTGTCTGTTTTTATCTCTAAAACTTCTTTGCATTCTATTTGGTAAAACTGTATTACTTCCAAAACTTCCAACCATAAATTAGGGTTTAACCTTTCTTTTGCTCTGATCAAGCTATGTTTTGAGATATTAAAAGACATATTATTGAGGGTTTCTATCTCTTTTAAGGTGTTTTGTTTTATCACTTTAGGGATATAAACATCCTTAGCAAATTGCAAAACGTCCATGCTTTTTATTAACATATTAAACCTCCCTTAATTTATAATACAATTACCTCTTTTTTCTATGTTTCGAATTTCATTTTTAAGCCCAAGCACCCAACACAATGCAACGTATACGCCTTCCAAGTATGTTCTTTCTTTGCTATATGCGACGCCGCAATCTATAGTGCTTTCCACTGTTGCCAATGTTTTTAAAATGTCCGTCTTGTTTCTCATTTTAAACCTCCCTTATTTTTCTATTGTTAGTCCCTCCATATCTAGCCAATCCAAAAAACCGCACCTATACGCAATGGGATCTATCGCCTTCAGTGCTTCGCTTGTTGCATAGGCCAAGCCTGCAATCCCAACATTGTCATATACATCGTCAAGAAAATCATCGTATTGTTTTAATGCTTTCTTTTCATTGATATATCTCATTTTTAACCTCCCTTTGTTTTGTGTTACCCCTGTTAAGCCCTGCGGCTTTTCTCCCAAATTTCTACCGCCTCAACTGTTTTATCTTGCCCATAAATGGAGATCAAAGAGGAGATTGCCGTTTTTATCTCCTCTGTTGTCATAACTTCGCAGGCCGCCTCATATGAAATGCTTACCTTTAGTTTATCCCAGAAGGCATGCAGGATAGAACAAAAAAAGAGGAGACACTATGCCTCCTCTTCTTTATGTTGTTAATTTCAAAGGTTTTTTATAAGCCTTTGAAACTATACGTGCTAGTCCTTTGCTTTGAAGAGACAAGGCAACATCGAGCCTTGCCTCTTCTATCACCCCAGCACAAAACCAATAGACCATTACATACATTTTAAGCCTCCTTCTGTAAAATTTTAATGTATAGCTCCTCTAACGACTCTCCTTCAATTCCGCAATCACTCCAACCACTATTTACCACGCTTCCAGCGTGATATAATCCGGCGACGTCTTTCACAATATAATAAATCTCTTCTTTTGTTTCTATGATTCCAATATATTCCTTCATAACAGCCTCCCTTAGTTTTTTAAGTTTGCGCCTTGACACAATTAACCCCATTTAAAAATTTTTCGATATCTTTATTAGTCTTAGGCAATTTTAAGCCAGTCAAAACTTCAAATATTTTTATACTAAACTTATTATTATAGGTTAGTTTTTTAACTAGATAGCCAATATCGTTTCCTTTACGATAAAATCCCGCCCCCAATAATCTTTTTCCTCGAATTGTCTTATTGTCGTTTTCAATTTGTCCATATTGCCTCCTTTAATTTATGCCCTGCTTCAGTGCAGGGCAATATAAACACAAAAATAGAGGAGGCACTACGCCTCCTCTATTTTACAATATACTCCTCTTCAATATACCCCTCCTTTATTCCTTCGGGTATATCTTCATCACTATAGATGATATAGCCTTCCAGCGGGTCGGCATAGAGGACAAGTCTGGCATGATACAATTCCTCCAGCAGAGAAGACAACCCCCCGACTTCCTCGATGTAAGATATCACAGATGCAGCTTCGTACTGCATGCCGCCGTCGTACATTTCTTTGAGTGCTTTTGCAATCTTCATTTCTACCTCCCTTTGTTAAATAACCCAAAACCCTTTATCCTAACTACTGAACACAGTATAACACAAAAAAGCCGTTTGTCAACTTTTTTTTCAACAAAACAAAAAAAAATTTTTATCCCTTAAAATAATAAAACAAGGTAAACACTAATAACAAGCAAGTAAGCAAATGAACATAAAAGTAAAATGTCAAACTAAACGCCAAGCAAGCAAACATTTAAAACGTTAAGCAAAACAAGTAAAACTTTTATAATAACAAACAAAACATTTAAGCAAACAAAAATTTCTACCAATGCCACACCGCAAGCAATCCAATTTTTAATACCTACTCCATCAGTATGTATCAAAAGACATCTAACAATAACAACACCTTACGCAAAACTGCCCCCGCCCGGGTTCGATTTAGCAATCGGGAGACTATCGGGAGAAAATATACCAATGGTCGGTTCTCAACATAGCATTTTCGGTTGATTTTCGGTACCGAGAATGTCGTTATTCGGCTGTTTTTAGTGTTTATTTGGCTTTTTTAAAATTTATTTTATTTTTATTTACTATATAATAAGTATAGGGGTAGGTGTTACCGATAATTTTTTTATTTTGGCTATTTTAGGTGTTTTTCGGTAATTTTGGAATTTTATTTTGCTTAATAATGGCACGGTAGGTTGTTTTTGGCAGGTACCGGATTATTTTTTAGCTTTGGTATTGACAATTTATGGCTATTGTGCTATAATTTATATTTAACAGGGCTTATTAAAAAGGAGAAATTATGCTTATAGGCCAAATGATTGGTAGAAGGTTAAAACAAAGGTTGCGTAAAGTATTGGACGGTAAAGACTTGTCTGAACAAGAAATAAAAGAAAGGCTTATTGAGGTTATTCTAACAAAAGAACAAAGTATTTTGTATCTCTTTGATAATAAACCATTTATGGAGTTTAAACTAGTTCAAATGGCTCCTGGTTTGCCAATTAAGAGAATACAAGTTATAAATTATTGACAAGTCAGTTGATTTTATGATATAATATAATTAGAGTTTGGGAAGTTTGCAGTTCTTTGAAAAGGGGAAAATTACTGAAAGCACGAATGTGTCGTAGGTGATTTATGAACCCTACTTGGATAGTGAGGGTAATCGGTAACCGCTGTAGTATGAGCTTGAGAAGCCTACAGTATGCAGGTTCAAATCCTGCCTATCCAACCTCTTTTTTATCTTGCCTACCTGGCATAGGTAAAAATTGGCAGACATTTAGTCTGCCTTTTTTATTGTAAATTGCTTATTTTTTGTTGAGTTTTTCTTGTTTATACCGCAAGTTATTGTATTTCAATGAGTTATGATAAATGTGCGGTAAAATCTCGCAATTTGTGTTTTTTGTTGCTTTTCTGGGTAGCGTTTTGGGTAGTATTTCTGGGTAGTAAAATAAGCATAAAAATCGATTCTGGGCCTATTTATGGGCGTTTAAAGGGCATTTTCGCCATTTTTTTAATAGTGTTTTTAAGTGTCATTTCCGTAAATTATTGAAAACATTATAATTTACGATATTAGCCATTAAAAGGGGGTATATACAGCTATCATTTTTACTAGAAAATCGATTCTAGAGCCATTTACGCTTGATTTTGAGCTATTTTAAAAGATATGAGAGACCCATTTTTCAGTTTGGCGGAACCTTTACATAGAATTTCGGGAACGAAGACCCAATTTGTAAAACAAATAAGCCAATAATTTATTTTAATTTTTTGTTTTGCTTTATAATATAATAAAAAAATATATTATAATTAAAAATATATTTTACTGAGTATATCAGTTACTAACCGTAACTGTACGGAATTATCTATGATAATTCCTACGGGGCTATTATTTTAATATAATAGCCCCTAGGATTATAATATTTAAATATAATAAAATAATATAATAAATATTTAAATATATTAATATATATTAAAATAATATAATATAATATAATATATATACTAGTTAATTGTTAAAATTGTTTTTTGCGAAAAAATTTGACAAATGATTGAGTTTTGTGATATAATATTATAATGTGAGAGAATATCTTGACAAATAGTGTTTATGTGTGGTATAATGTAAATAGGGTAGATTATGGGAAGAAAAAGTAAAAAATTAATACAGAAAATTAAAAAATTGAAAAATCTTAAACAGTATAAAGATTTGTCTGATAAGGAGTTAGAGGAAATTGCTGTTAGTCAGATTAGGGAGGAAAAGAAACAGGATAATTCTGGATTTACTGTTGATGAAAAGCGAGAGAGAGATAAAAAATTAGAAGAATATGTGTCACAGTATCATTTAACGAGCTTGGGAGAGCTGGACCAGCTTAAAAAGTTGGTTAATTTAGAGATAATTTACAAACGGCTTGAGAATAAATTAACGGCGGCCACGATGAGTAATTTATCTGAAACGAATGAAATTAGTTCTTTGACAAAGATGATTGTTGAGATTGGAAACACTATCCAGACTTTGAGAAAAAGTTTAGGATTGATGGAGGAAAGAAAGGTAAATGATGCATTTGAGTATGTGAAAAAATTAAAGGACAAATTTAAGCGGTGGAAGGAAGAAAACCAAGCGACACGCAGTTTGACTTGTCCTTACTGCTCAAAAATGATACTTTTAAACCTACGAACGGATGCGTGGGAGACAAAGAAACACCCATTTTTCAAAGATAAGATTTATTATAATGAGCATTTATTGCGGTTGTATTTAGCAAAGAAAATAACGAAACAAGATGTTGCTAAAGTTTTGGGGACCTCTGATTTTTATGCAGATTGGCTTTTAAAGAAATGGACAACCCGGCCAGAATATGAAAAACTCAAGAAAGAAGCAGAAGAATTATGATTGAGAAAATAACGGAAGATGAACTTGAGTTTATGGAATGTTGGAACACTCCAGAGTGTTTTGTGGAGTGTATGTTTCATGATTTTGATAATTTGTCTGCTTTTTCTGAAAGTGAGTTTGGAAATTTGCGACCATATCAAATTCCAATGTTGTCCCATGAGCATATAATTGATGATAAAGTGCCGGGATTGAACGAGAAAGAAAGATTGGAACTGAAAAAGGGAGCAGGAGATGTTTATAATTTTGGCGGCCGAGGATATGGAAAATCTCTAATAACATTTAAGTTAGATATACCGATGTCTGCGGTTCACGATGATGGGATGTGGTGTGCGTTTGAGGGGATAGACGAAAAGAGAATAAGATCTATTCTCGACCCAGTCAAAATGGCATTTGAGTTTCATCCAATAATTTCTACGTGGAAATTTAAATGCACTTATAAGCCGGATATTAAGTTTGTTTGCGAGAAAACTTATTGGAGATTAAATGGCGTAAATATGACATTGCAAGGCAAGGATCCTGGAGGACAATTTTTTAGTCTTCACGTTAATAAAATTTTTGCAGATGAGATGTCGTTTGAGACAGAAGAAATAAAACAGAAAAGAATAGATGCTTATAGTGAGCTTGGGGCGATTGAGAGATTTGCAGGAATGACCAATTTTACAAAATATTCTCCTGCTGGCCAGTTATTTTTTGATTATGATAGTAGAGCAAAGCTGGTTAATTTGCCACAGTTTGTTAGTCCGTTTTTTGATGAAAATATGAATGAGAAAAAAATAAAAGAGCATGGGGGGAGCACTGGGACTATTGGATATAGAATTTTTGTTAAGGGAGAAATAGTTGAAGATGGTGTTTCTGTTTTTGATATGGATAGGGTAAGAGCAAATTATATTACCAAAGAAAGAATCAAAAGAATGGAGTTAACAAAAAAGGATTTTGATTTTTTTAGAGAAATTTTAATTGTGAATAGGCCGAGCAATGCAGAACAAATTATGATATTTGCTGATATTGGCGAATCTGCACCGACAGAGATTGTGATTATAATGAAAACACGAGCAGAAAAAATGAGATATTTATATAATTTAACATTGAGGGGAATGACGAATATAGAGTTGGAGGAAATTTTCAAGTGGCTTATTACAAAATTAAAGGCAGAGGTTGTTGGGTTGGATAATGGAGATGGAACAGGTAGGGCAATAACAAATAAACTTGAAAAAGAATTGAAAATAAAAATTACACGATATGATGGATCTGGAAAAATTCCAGTTGATTATGAGTATGATGAAAATGGGCAGATTGTTCTTAATAAAAATGGAGAACCCACATTTAAGCAAGAATATATGTCAGAGTGGGCAATACAGAGGTTAAAATTTTTGTTATATGAAAACAAGATAGCTTTGCCGATAGATGAAAGATTTGATGTGCAATTTAATAGTGTGGTGGCGATAAGAAGTGGAAATAGGACGGTTTATAAATGTATGACAACAGAAGACCATTTATTTGATGCATTTAAAGTTGCGGCCATTGGAATTTGGGATAATGAATTTAATCCTAATTCCAATCAATGCATGGAGCCAATTCTTTTGGTTGGTTTTTAGGAGGTAAAAAATGACTTATGATGAAATGATTAGTAGTTTAATGAATGTTTTTTATAGTAGTATTTCTGTTCCTAAAGAGTTTCATACGCAAACGCAAGCAGTTAAAAAGATGTTACAAGATGATATAAGTGGTTTAGTTTCTAGTTTGACAAATTATTATGTTGATACTGCCTCTTCTGTTCAATTTGAGGTGCATACAGGGAATCAGAATTTGGATTATATATTAAATCGATGGATGGAGGACATAAATGCAGATTTTAATGGTATAATTCCTACGGGTATAAATAGTTTGTCTGAGGAATATTTTAAAGAAAGATGGCAAAGTTCAAGTTTTATTTGTCTTAAAATTTTGGCATGGAAATTATATAAAGACAAAAATGGGAATGGGTTGCTTTTGCCATCTAAGTTGGCAATTGTGGATGGACAGAATGTTTATGTAGATGAAAAATATCTCAAAGAATACAAAGGAAAGATAGATTTAAGTAAACCTATAAAATACTATCTTGGCAGGGGAAAAGATAAAAGAGAACCATTAAATAAGGCGGTTTTTATTTCTAAACCATTTGATAGGTGGTTTTCGGTTTATGCTACTCCTTTTCTTGTTGGCAGGGGCGTTCTCCACAATTATGAGATATTAAGAACGATAAAAAGGAAACAATCAGATATAATTGTTAAAATTATTGGGTATTTATTGTTGGTTCAGAGAGGGACAGAGAATTTGGCTATGAAATTTGGAGCCGCTCCACTTAATAATGAGTTAGAGAAAATAAAAACAGAATTACAAACCAAATTGAATGAATTATCTAATTCTACCACTGCGACTATTCCAATGAGAATAACAATGTTTGATGAGCAGATTGAGCATTTGATACCAGATTTTGAAAAGTTTTTAAAGTCTTCTTTAACATCGGCCGTAGAAAAATCTATACTTTCCGGGTTGGGATGGATAGATGTTCCAGATTCTGCAATGTCAAGTCGTAGAGAGAGCATAGTAAACCCAAAGCCAGCCATAGAAAATATAAAGAAAGGCATAAAAGATTTTAAAGGTCTTGTTGCAGAAATAATTAAATATTCTTTGAGAAAGCAACAGGAAAAGCATTTTAAATTTGCGGCCCAAGAAATAAAAGTTTATAGTTCTGGCGTTAATTCTTTTGTTACTGATGATATGAGAAAACATTTAAAATCGTTGTATGATAGGGGCGTAATATCAAAACAAACATTTGCGGAAATATCTGGCAATGTTGTGTATGTTATAGAGAAAATGAGGAGAGAAAAAGAGGCGATAGATGGAGAAGAGATTTTGATGTATCCGCCAATAATTCAAAATCAGGAGGAAAAGGAGAGTTTTCTAGAAACAGAAAAATATGGTTTAACGAAAAAAGAGACGGAAAAGGACATAGAGGCAGAGGGTAAGGATGGGATTGAAAAAAAGGATTATGAAAATGCTATGAAATTGGAAGGTAGCCCGTATAAGACGATAAAGAACTTGCCAGACAAAGTAAAAAATGCGTTAAAGAGTAATGAGCTTAAAAGGGTGTTTTTGGCGGTTTTTAATAGGGCATATAATGAATATGTTCCTAAATATGGCAAAGAGAAGGGCGAACCTATGGCGTTTAAGGCGGCATGGTCGGCAATAAAGAAAATTGCGGTAAAAACTAAAAGAGGATGGGTAAAGAAGAAAGGAGCGGTTAAAAATGATAAGTAGTTATAGCACTTCACCAATATCTGGGTTTGTTTTTCATGACAGAGATGCTACAACAGATGCGAATTATGAGTATATTTTATATAAGAGCAGAGAGGGACATATGCTTTTATCTAAAATTTCGAAAGATAATACAGAACAAAGGTTTGCATATTTTGATAGGACAAATGATAGGGTTTCTGTTTGGACAAACAGAGCAACATATACTTATGTCGATATAGATAAATTATAAGACTTGACAAGTGGCGTTGTTTTGTGGTATAATATAATTGAATAGAGATATTGCGGAAGTTTGATTTATATTTTTGGGGGATGATTGTATAGTGTCTTTGGAAAGAGTATTTAATCCATTTACACAGACATTTGACGCTATTCAGGATTTAAAAACGCTTACTTGGCAAGATCCGGTAGAAACATACAACGATTTGCCTACAACGGGTAACAACGAGAATGATGCTAGATTTGTCAAGGATACCGATATTTTGTATGTATGGACATCAATCGATTCGTCTGGGGACATTTCTAATTGGAAAGAAGTTTCTAGTATGGGCGGCGTGGCTCCCCATGCTGATACCCATTTGCCTGATGGTTCAGATCCTGTTTATACTGTTATTTATGAGAAAAATGGAAAAATTGGTATTGGTGTAGCAAATCCGAATGAAAAGTTTGAGGTAGATGGAAATATAAAAATAAATGGAAATGTTATTGCGAACTATGTTAATAGAATTGCGAGCAAATTGATTGATGAGAACAATATAGGTGATGGTAAAGTTTTGATATATGATGCAAGTACAGATAATATACAATATACGCAAATGATTAAAGATGTTGGAAATGGAGAACTTGAGGTTTTTGTTCCATAGGGAGAGACAATATATAGCGGAGACAGACGAAGTAGAATTTGATGTGGAATAGGGGGAAAATCAGATGGCTTATTTTAGGGTACCTACAACAGATAAAGTAAAAGGATTATTAAATCGGCGAGGAAGGCTTGAAAAAATCATAGATTTGGTTAGTTCTTTGCCAAGTTCTCCTAATCAAGGAGATAGATATGTTGATTTGTCGGATAATAAAGTTAAAGAATATGATGGGTCTGTTTGGCAAGAATATGTGCCAAATGAGGGAGATAATCTTTATGTTTTAAATAGGGATAAGTATTATTATTTTGATGGAACAGAGTGGAAGGATTTAACAGAAATAGTTTCTCAATGGAATAAATCTGGAGATACTTTAACGCCTAAAGATGCAGACAATATAGAAATTAATGGTTCTTTTATTGGTGATGGTAGTCAGTTAACTGGAATAAAGAAACTTATAGAAGAGTTTGTTGCTCAAGGAAATGTGAGTGCAGGAGATGTTGTTGCTTTTGTAAATGGGAAGACGAAGAAAGGGAAGGTATTATATTCTGATAATATAACAGGATTTGGTGCTGAATATGTATTTAATAGTGGGAAAAGTATATATATTTCTTCAGATCGTTTAACCTTTGATACTTTTGTTGTTGCTTATTCTGATGTAGATAATTCTTACAGGGGGACTGTAGTTGTTGGGAAAGTAAATGACAAGCAAGTAGTTTTTGGAAACGAATATATATTTAGTAATGGTATTACGGGGCATATTTCTATTTCTGCTTTGTCTGATAACAAATTTGTTATAGCATATTATTCATCAGAAGGAAAGGCAATTATAGGAAATGTTAGTGACACAGCAATAACCTTTGGTAGTGAATATGTTTTCAATGGTGGAGCACAAGATATAAAAACATCTGTGTTATCTTCTAATAAGTTTGTAATTGCATATCAAGACACATCAAACAGCAAATATGGTACGGCAATTATAGGAAATGTTAGTGACACAGCAATAACCTTTGGTAGTGAATATGTTTTTAATGCTGGCAATACTTTTGAGATTGATGTAACTTCTTTAACTTCAGATAAAATAGTTATTGCATATATGGACAATGGAAATAGTAATTATGGAACAGCGATTGTTGGAAACATAAGTGGATCTTTTATAACTTTTGGTAGCGAATATGTTTTCAATAGTAGTCAAAGTATTAGGATTGCAATATGTGATTTAAACGAATCTAAGTTTGTAGTTATTTTTAATGATTATAGCAATTCAAACAAAGCAACTGCTATTATAGGTAACGTAAATGATTATCAGATAGTTTATAGCAATAAATTTGTTTATAATGAATCTTCATCAGAAAATCAAGATATAATATCATTGTCTAGTTGTCAAGTATTGATATCATATAGAGACACAGGAAATAATAATTATGGAACTGCTATTGTAGGTATTATTCAGAACGATAATATTAGTTTCGGAAATAAATATATTTTTAATAGTGATGGTACTCATTATGTACCTATAATTAAGTTAACTTCAGAAAAATTTGTAATATCTTACGAAGATGATGGAAATAATAATTATGGAACTGCTATTGTAGGAGAGATAGAAAATTCGTTGGTTAAATATATTGGTATCTCTCAAGAGACAAAAAACGATGGAGAAACAACAAAAGTATTAATACAGGGCGTTTCCGATGTTCATTCTGGTTTGACAGTTGGACAGAAATATTATGCAGACGAAAATGGAAATTTAACAACGACAGAAACAGAAGATTACATAGGCATTGCTATTTCAGAAAATAAAATATTACTTCTGGATTGGCAAAGGCCTATTATGATATACGATGGCTCAAATGATGAGTATATTGTTCCTGAAAAGATATAAAGGAACAAAAAGAGATAATTAGATAGAAAATAAAAAATTTAGGAGGCAAAAATGGCACAAAAAAGAGTACCTACCACAAGTAAAGTTAGAAGCATGTTAAACGAGAGGGGCTTGTTGGCGGCAGTATTAGATAAGGATTTAGCTACACCCCCATCAACGCCAAATAGCGGAGATCGTTATATAGTTGGAGCGAGTGCAACTGGCGATTGGTCGGGCCATGACAATGAAATAGCAGAATATGATGGTTCTGCGTGGCAATTCACAACCCCAGTTGAGGGTATGCAGGTATTTGTAAAGGATGAGGATGACCAGTATTTTTATAATGGTTCTGCGTGGTTTAAGCCTTATTCCGAGTCTACTGCGGATATGGAGAAATCAACTTATGATACTAATGATAATGGCATAGTTGATAAGGCAGAACAATTAGACGATGGTTCGGGCAATACTGCCACTCCATCAGAGATAAGAACGGCTATTGATACAGATATTCCTACATTGCAATCTGGCAAAGCAGACAAAGTTTCTGGAGCTACAGCAGGAAATTTTGCTGGGCTTGATAGCAATGGCAATTTGACAGACAGCGGAGTAAAGAAAGATGATACCACTACCACGACTTCTAATGTTTGGTCTGCAAGCAAAATTCAAAATGAATTAGATGGAAAGTCTGATGTTGGTCATAATCACGACAGTAGATATTACCAGAAAAGTGAGTTTATAAGCACATCTAGTGGTGCTACCGATGCTGGTAAGCCAGTTGTGCTTGACGCAGATGGTAATGTTGATGCATCTATGATAAATGATGCAGATATAGACCACAATAATATACAGAATAATGGGACATATACACATACACAGATAGATAGTCATATTGATTCTACATCTAATCCGCATAGTGTTTCTTTAGAGCAGGTTCGTAGTCAAAATAACCAGGTTTCTGGTGATATTGACATGAATGGAAACAAGGTTGTTAACCTTGCCTCTCCTACCGCTTCTGCAGATGCCGCTACGAAAGCATATGTAGATGGATTAGTTCAGGGTCTTGATTGGCAAGATTCTGTATTAGACAAAGATTTAACAGCACCTCAATCTGGCACATCTGCCGGTGACCGCTATATTGTAGCATCTGGAGCAACTGGCGATTGGTCCGGTCATGACAATGAAATAGCAGAATACGATGGTTCTGCGTGGACATTTGAAATTCCAAACGAAGGAGCGGCTACTTGGGT
>Ga0190316_1000098_pt1 | contig 20727 bp, 20 predicted proteins | sample 48701112_MG_FD_161663 | JGI IMG/M metagenome (GOLD analysis project Ga0190316, IMG submission 161663) | Hydrothermal vent sediment bacterial communities from Southern Trench, Guaymas Basin, Mexico - 4870-11-1-2_MG | ecosystem: Environmental > Aquatic > Marine > Hydrothermal vents > Sediment ... | reverse complement strand
TCAATCAGTTTTATAATGGCGCTTCCAACAATAATCCCGTCTGCTACGGCAGAGAGCATGGATACCTGGTCGGGTGTGGAGATCCCGAAGCCCACTGCCACCGGCTTGCTGGTGAGCTGTCTGATTTCGTTAAGGCCCTGAGACAGTTCCGCAGGAAGCCGAGCCCTTGCCCCGGTAATACCGGTTACGGAGACATAGTACATGAAACCCTGAGTGGCTTTGGCAATTTTCCTGGCTCGATCTGCCGGGGTGTTCGGGGCCACGAGCAGGATATTGGCAAGCCCCTGGGGTTTTGCAACTGCCATCCAGGCTCCGGCCTCCTCCAGGGGCAGGTCGGGGATTATGGTACCGTCGAGACCGGAGTTAACCGCGTCTTTTGCGAAAGCAGAAAGGCCGTACTGGAGTATGGGGTTATAGTAACCCATAAGGACCAGTGGGATACCGGTCCTTTTTCGGACCTTCTCAACCAGCCTGAATAAATCCTTTGCGTTTATTTTGCGGCGGAGGGCCCTCTGGCTTGAGGCCTGGATAGTCGGGCCGTCTGCCAGGGGATCCGAGAAAGGAAGGCCAAGCTCTATAAGGTCTGCACCCTGGCGGTCCATCTCCAGTATCAAGGCCTCTGTAGTGGCAATGTCCGGATCTCCGGTGGTTATGAACGGGATGAGCGCTGCTTCTCTCCTTTTCCTGAGCCGTGAGAACATACTATCTATTCGGTTCATTTGTGAGTCCTCCCCTTGAGCAATTCCGCTACCGTGGCAACGTCTTTGTCTCCCCTTCCGGAGAGGTTGATCACCACAATGCTACCTCTGGGAAGAGAAGGGGCGAGCTCCTTCAGGTAGGCGACGGCATGGGCGCTTTCCAGGGCAGGTATGATCCCATCGGTCTCTGAAAGCAGCCTGAATGCCTGAAGGGCCTGTTCATCGTCAACCGCTGCGTACTCGACTCTGCCTGAGTCCTTAAAAACGCTGTGCTCCGGTCCCACACCCGGATAGTCAAGACCCGGGGCGAGTGAGTGGGCGCCTTTTATCTGGCCCCAGTGGTCCTGCAGCAGATAGCTCATAGCGCCGTGGAGCACGCCGGGGCTGCCAACGCTCAGGGTGGCGGAGTGATAGTCTGTTTCAAGACCTTTTCCTGCCGCCTCAACTCCTATCAGGCGTATTCCCCGGTCCTTCAGGAATGGATAGAAGATCCCCATGGCGTTGCTCCCGCCGCCGACGCAGGCCATCACCACATCCGGCAGGCATCCGGCAAGCTGCCTGATCTGCCTTCGCGCCTCCTTCCCGATCACGCTCTGAAAATTCCGGACCATCATTGGATATGGATGGGGACCCACCACGGAGCCTATGACATAGTATGTGTCTCCGACATTTGTAACCCAGTCCCGTATCGTCTCATTTATTGCATCCTTGAGGGTCTGTGTCCCGGAGAGTACAGGAATGACCCTTGCCCCGGTCAGTTCCATGCGAAAGACGTTCATGGACTGGCGTACCATGTCCTTGCGGCCCATGTAGACTTCGCACTTCAGGCCCATCAGGGCGGCTGCAGTCGCAGTAGCCACACCGTGTTGCCCTGCGCCGGTCTCGGCTATGATCCTTGTTTTTCCCATGCGTTTTGCCAGGAGTACCTGGCCGATAGTGTTGTTGATCTTATGCGCCCCGGTGTGGGCGAGGTCTTCACGCTTGAGAAATACCCTTATTCCGCCGCCTACGGCCTCTCCAAGGCCTTTCGCCTCGAAGAGCGGGGTAGGGCGCCCCACGTAATTCTTGAGGATCTGATTGAGTTCCTTCTTAAATCCGGCATCCCGCTTGGCCTTCCGGTATGCTGAATCCAGCTCCGTAATGGCGGGCATAAGGGTCTCCGGCACAAAACGGCCTCCATAGACACCAAAGCGACCCGGATTATCCGGTGACTGGTTGACTGGTTGATCGGTTGACTTGTTCACTATTCTTTCCTTATGTATAAATTCTAATCCAACGTGGCCCTGCGTATAAATTCGGCTACCAGGCCAATATTCTTTTTCCCTGGAGCATTCTCTACACCCGAGCTTACATCCACTCCCCAGGGCCGGACCTGTTTTACTGCCCCGGCAACGTTTTCCGGTCTCAGGCCGCCTGCAAGAATAATAGGCCTTGAGAGGACCTTTTTCGCCTCAATCGCTATGGACCAGTCAAAGGTCTCGCCCGTTCCGCCATGAGCTCCCGGGGACCAGGCATCAAGCAGGAATGCTTTCACAACCTCCTGATACGGCAAAAGGGCCTGAATATCGGCCTCTGTCCTTATCCGCCATGCCTTTATGGCCCTTGGAGCAAGCTCTCTGCAAATTTCCGGGGTTTCCTCGCCATGCAATTGCACCAGGTCCAGGCCGCAATAATCTGTTACCTGCCTTATTTTTTCAGGAGACTCATTTACAAAGACCCCGACTGTCTGGACCATTGGCGGCAGATTTTGAACAATCTCCCTGGCCCTGTCCGGATATATCTGCCTGGGGCTCTTGGCAAAGACCAGTCCTATGGCGTTGGCTCCGGCCTCTGCCACTGCTTTCGCCTCTGACGGATCAGTAAGCCCGCAGACTTTTATTTTTACCATAAATCCCTACATTCTTCCTGCATTAACCAGGGCGGATAGATATTTAATGCGATCTTCGGCCTTCATCAGGGCTTCTCCTATGAGTGCCGCGGTAATCCCTGCATCAAGGAGCCTCTTTATATCATCAGGTGTTGAGATACCGCTTTCACTTACCAGCGGTATTTCAGAGGGCAGGGCCTTTCTTATCCTGAAAGTAGCTTCAAGAGATATACTGAAGTCCTCAAGGTTACGGTTATTCACACCGATGAAATCAGCATCTGCGGCAAGCGCCCTTTCCATCTCGTTCTCGTCATGGACTTCCACCAGAGGATCCAGCCCCCTTTCTCTTGCGTGGGCCATGAGCTCTGAAAGCATGCTGCCATCAAGCGCAGCCACAATGAGGAGGACTGCATCCGCCCCCCAGAGCCCGGACTCTTCAACCTGAAAGTGGTCTATGATAAAGTCTTTTCTCAGGATTGGAAGGTCAATTTCATTTCGTATTTCAGGAATAAACTCCAGTTTTCCCTGAAAGAACCTTTCGTCGGTCAGGACTGATACCGCTTTTGCCCCTCCTGACTGGTAATCTTTCGCAATGCTTACAGGGTCGAAATCTGGACACAGGAGCCCTTTTGAAGGAGATGCCTTCTTGATCTCTGCAATTATGGAGACCCCGGAATCAGAAGCCAGGGCCTTCCTGAATCCCCTCGGAGGGGCAACTTCATGTTCCGGAGGTATAAGTCCCCTGCGACGCCTTTTTTTCAATTCCGCCTTTTTGTTGGCAATTATTGTGTTCAGGATGCTCATTTGGGCGCACCAAAGGCCTTCAAGGCCTCAAGCCTCTTCATGGCCTCCATTGAATCTATGCTCTCGGCAGCTACGAGTACCCCTTCCCTCAGGGATTTTGCCCTGTCTGCAAGATATATGGCCGCCCCGGCGTTAAAGAGTACCATATCCCTCTTGGGTCCCCTTACACCTGAGATTATGTCTTTCAGTATCCGGGCGTTTTTTTCTGCATCTCCGCCTTTCAGGTCTTCGGCCCTGCACGGCTTAAGCCCTGCATCTTCCGGTCTGATCACGAACTCCTTTACTTCACTTTTGTCCCACTGGGCCACAATACTTTTACCCAAAAGGCTGAGTTCGTCCAGCCCTCCTTCTCCATGCACCACCCAGGCCCTTTTGCTGCCGAGTCGCCCCAGGACCTCTGCAAGAGGCCTTGTAAGCATGGGGTCGTAGACCCCGAGCACCTGCACATTTGCCCGGGCAGGGTTTGTAAGGGGTCCCAGGACATTGAATATCGTGCGGATGCCTATCTCCCGTCTCGGCCCTACGGCGTATTTCATGGCTGGATGAAGGGCGGGGGCGAACATAAAACCTATACCTATGGCCTCCACTGCCCTTGCCACATCCTCCGGCGACAGAACCAGGTTTACACCCAGGGCCTCAAGTACATCGGCACTCCCTGACCTGCTGGACACGGAACGGTTGCCGTGCTTTGCGACCTTGACGCCGGCCCCTGCAACCACAAAAGCGGCTGTTGTAGATACATTGAAGGTCCGGGTCCCGTCGCCTCCGGTCCCGCAGGTGTCAACAAGCGGCTCTTCCGGTGATATGTTTACATGGATACGCAGGGCCTTTCCCCTCATGACCTCGGCTGCGCCGGTTATTTCATCTACAGTCTCACCCTTTATCCTCAGGCCTGTAAGGAGGGCTCCGATCTGGGCAGGTGTTGCCTCTCCATCCATAATTATTTCCATAACCGACGAAATCTCAGCCTGGCTGAGGTCTTTTCCGCTTACTATATCAGAGATGGCCTTTTTTAATGTATCCATATCCTTTTAATCCCCATAAGCGCTTTGAAAGATGAACATCGAACATCGAACATCCAACATCGAATGGAAAAACAACCACCCAATCTTCAAGTAAATATCCGGTGAACCCGCGGTCCACTGCGGAAGTTGCCGTCCGTGCCCTGCCGCAGGAGCGGTTTGCCTTTTGCAGGGTTTCGATCGCGGGCCGGATTGCACCGCCTTTCCGGTCTGCGATGAGTGAGCTTTGAAACCCGGAAAAAGGTAACCGCTTCAAGGCAGGATATAACGGGTTCAAACAAAAAACTTAATTAAGTCTGTTTCTTTATCTTTTCCCATTCAACATTCGATGTCCATTTTTTTGGCGCTTATGCCTCAAATTCTGCACTTCTATACCCTGGTTTCCAGAAAATTTCTCAGGAGATTGATTCCCTCGGGAGTCATGATGGATTCCGGGTGGAACTGTACTCCCTCCACTGGGAACTCCCTGTGCCTGAAGCCCATAAGCTCGTCCTGCTCCGACAAGGCCGTGACCATGAGACATTCCGGAAGGGTCGCCTTATCCACAAGGAGAGAATGATACCTCATGGCCTCGAAGGGATTCGGCAGGCCGCGATATACGCCCCTTCCATCGTGTCTGATCATTGAGGTCTTGCCGTGCATAAGCCTTTCCGCCCTGATTATTCTGCTTCCAAAGGCAACACCTATGGACTGGTGGCCGAGGCATACGCCCAGGACCGGGATCTTCCCCGCAAAGTAACGTATGGCAGCTACTGATACGCCTGCCTCGCTGGGTGTGCAGGGACCGGGAGAGACAAGGAGTTGCCCTGGTTTCCAGGAGGCCATCTCTTCCACAGTGGCCTTGTCATTTCTTACGACCTTGATATCCGCCCCCAGCATCCCCAGGGCCTGGACGAGATTGTAAGTAAAAGAATCGTAGTTGTCGATAATTAGAAGCATGGTTAAGGTCCTTCAGTGCAAGGTACTCATTGTGACAGTTCCTCATGGGCGACGTGGATGGCCCGCATGAGGGCCTGTCCCTTGCTGATGGTCTCCTCCCACTCAAAAGCGGGATCTGAGTCAGCAACTATACCGGCTCCGGCCTGCAGGTAAAGCATATCCTTTTTTTGGCAGAGGGTACGAATAGTAATAGCAAGATCCATGTTGCCTGAAAAACCGAGGTATCCCACTGCACCTGCATAGGGTCCCCGCCTGGCGTGTTCGAGTTCCTCTATTATCTCCATGGCCCTGATTTTTGGTGCGCCCGACACGGTACCAGCAGGGAAACAGGCCTGCAGTACGTCAAACATATCCTTTCCGGGCATCAGTTCTCCTGTAACACCTGTAACAATGTGCATGACATGGGAATAACGTTCCACAGTCATAAGATCTTCAACCTTTACGCTCCCCATCCTGGCGACCCTGCCGGCATCATTTCTGCCGAGGTCGAGCAGCATCAGGTGTTCCGCCCTTTCCTTAGGGTCAGCAAGAAGCTCCTTTTCAAGGCGCATGTCCTCCTTTTTATTCTTACCCCTTGGCCTGGTGCCTGCAATAGGCCTCAATTCAATCTTATCGCCTGTCAGCCTGACCAAGATCTCGGGTGAAGAACCAATGAGCACCTCGTCATCCAGATGCAGGTAATAGAGATAAGGCGATGGATTTATCCTTCTAAGGGCACGGTACAGGTCAAAGGTGGGGATAAGATTCTTGCCTGAGAAGCGTTGAGAAAGCACTACCTGGATTATATCTCCTGCCCGGATGTATTCCTTTGCCCTGCGTACAATGTCCTCAAACCGCTCTTGGGGGACCTCCGGCATGAGGCGGGTGGCAGGAACGGGATTTTCATGCGGCGCGGGGTAATCCAATCCGTGTCGTATGCGACGGATTACGTCTTTTATAGCGCTTTTCCCTTTTAGATATACAGATTCCGCTTTGTCATCCTGTTCCACCCTGAGGCAGGCAATGATCTTGAGTGTCTGCTTGATATTGTCATAAACAAGCAGGAGTTCGGGAAACATGAATACTGCATCATTGAACCCTGCAGTATCTGGAAGATTTTCCGGCAGACGTTCCATGAAACGGACCATGTCATATCCCATGTATCCAACAGCCCCTCCATAGAATCGAGGGAGACCCCGGACCTCTGCCGGTGAGAATCGTGCCATTATTTCTCTCATGGCAGTGAGCGGATTGGCGGCGGATATGATTTTGCGCTTGCCTTCAATCTCCGTGAAGATATCATTCCCCTTGCAACCGAAGATCATAAAGGGTCTGAATCCGATAAAGCTGTATCTTCCCCATTTCTCCCCGCCTTCAAGACTCTCCAGCAGGAACGAGTAACTATTCTCCCCGAGCTTTGCGAAAAGAGATACCGGAGTGTCAAAATCGACTGCTATCTCTTTCCATACCGGTATGATATTAGCGCCTTCAGCCACCAGCGATTTGAACAGAGTCAGATCCGGAGTGATCATGATATCTTGTCCTTGTATAGGTTCAAAAGTTCAAAGTTCACCGTTCAGGGTTTGATCCCAGGGGCCAAAATAAAAAGGCCGTGAACATCTTTGCGTGTCCACGGCCTTTTGCCCTTGCCCTTAAGGTATAAGCCTAAAAGGAGCAGACGCGCACTCTCCCTATGTGCCACTGCCACCACCACAGGACTAAATCGGCAATCTGTTTTCCGGCAAAAGGGTGATACATCTGTCGTCTTTCCTTCAGGTAAATACGTTTAAAAAAGTCCGATTAAGGTTATGTAAACTTATAGATATCTATCTTTATGACCGTAAATATCCGGTGAACCCGTGGTCCCACGTGACCGTTCACTGGCAGGGACATTTCTTTTCACTTCACACTTCAGCCCCTTGTTTTCTTAAGGCTTTTGACATGGGGGATGTCCTGCCCCCTCTGCATTCGCCTTACGCTGCGCTTAAGGCGATGCAGTTTCCCCCACAGCAAAAGCCGAGAAAACTACGGGGGCTTCCGTTAAACTGTTCAAAGAAATATCCCCTTCCGTGAACGGTTGCCGTCCGTGCCCTGCCGCAGGAGCGGTTTGCCTTTTGCAGGGTTTCGATCGCGGGCCGGATTGCACTGCATCTTTCGGTCTTGCGATGAGTGAGCTTTGAAACCCGGAAAAAGGTAACCGCTCCAAGGCAGAATATAACAGGTTCACCGGATATTTACTTATGACCTGCTTCTTGGTGATTGTCAAGATCCGTTTATCTGCTGCTCGAAAACTTTGAACTTCCGGCTGCTGAGGTACGGCTCGTTCCAGTACAGGATCCAGGCCCGGTCACTTCTCCGGGGAATCAGACCCTTGTTCCTCTTCATCGGCGGATTTCTCCAGACTATCAGCCGGGAAAGACCCGTCTTCCCCGGTCGCCCCTTCTGCACTACTGGTAACGGTATTCATCCCTTCAGACAGGTCATCCGGAATCTCCTGAACGGCTCTCATTTCAGATGATGCAAGGTTTATCGCCTGATCGATCTCCTCGGGTGGCAGGGCCTCTTCGTCTATAATCCTCAGATAGCTCTCGAGAGCAGAGCGTATTTTATACGTGGCTTCCCTCTGGATTCGCCTGAGCCCTAATATTCGTTCCTCCAATTGAACTGCCTCCTGATGGGCATCAGCGACTATGCGCTCTGCCTCCAGTTTTGCCTTCTCAAGCACCAGCTCAGCGTCTTTTTCGGCCTGTGACTTCATCTTCTCTGATAACTTATGGGCCGAGGTCAGGGCCTCTCTGAATTCTTCTTCTCTCTTTTTCAGGTCCGCTAACTGGGCCTCATAGCCGACCAACTGGTCCTTCATGGCATTTTTCTCCCTGATCAGGGAGGTCATGATCTCACTTATTTCCTCAAGAAAAGAGTCTACTTCATCAGGGTCATAACCCCGGAACCTGGCACGGAATTCCTTTTCAAGTATTTCGTTCGGAGAGATACTCATATAACACCTCTAAGAAATCTGATAGGCCAACTGATGGAGCGTTGATACAAGAAAACTGCGCAAAAAGATTATTGCGATAATGATCGCCATAGGGGTTAAATCTATACCCCCAAACTGTAAAGGCAGTATACGCTGGACGCGGTACATTAAGGGTTCGGTTATACTATACAGAAATCTTACTATGGGATTATAGGGATCAGGGTTGACCCAGGACAAGATGGCTCTGGCAATCAATATCCACATATAAAGATTAAGAACGATATCAATAACAGTAGCAAGGGAATGCATAAAATTGCTTAGTATGAACATGATTCAGATCCTCAATTTTTCAGCCTTTGCCAAAGGGGCACAGTGGATAACTACACCTCTTACAGTTAAGACACAGTCCGCCGTGGCCCAAAGCCGCAATCTTTCCCCGGTCTATGCGTTCTCCGGCCAATACCCTGGGAAGCACCAGATCCAATACGGTGGTGCGGAAATACATGGCACAGGCCGGAATCCCCAGGACGGGCACATCCCCGATACGGCTCACCAGAAACATGGCCCCGGGCAAAACCGGACTTCCATACACTATGTCCGTTGCGCCGGCCTTCTCGATTGCCTTACGGGTCACGTCATCCGGGTCAACTGACATCCCGCCTGTGCATAAAATCAATTCGGTCCCCATGCCAAGGACCTTTTTTATCTCTTCCAGGATCATTCCGGCATCGTCCGGGACCAGAGAATATGATAACACATCGACGCCGTGGTCCTTGAGTTTTTCCTTCATTATTGGGCCGAAGGCGTCTTTTATTCGACCTTCAAATACCTCTTGACCGGTAACTAAAACGGCACCCCTCCTGATCTTCCAGGGAAGGACCCGGATGAGCCCGCCGGCATTTGATGCGATTGATACCGCCTCATCCACTACCTGCCTCGGCACCACAAGCGGTATCGCCCTTCCTGCGGCCACAAGATCTCCCTTTCTGACCACCGTGTTGTCATGCCAGGTGGCAAGCATTACCTCTCCAAGGAGGTTAAGGGCCAGCAAGCGCCGGCGGTCTACACGCAACAGGCCTTCTGCCTCTGCGCGGAAACCCACCTTGCCTTCAGACGGCTGGCTGTCATATTCAATGCCAGGGCCGGCTATGGCCTGTGCCATGGCGAGCGCTGCTTCATCTTCATGCAGTTCATCCCCTGAAAGCTCCAGCACGTAAATGTGATTTTTCCCCATGCGCTGCAAATGGGGTATGTCGCTGTCCTTGATCACATGACCTTTCTTGAAGGTGGGACCCTTTTTCTCCCCGGGGATTATCTCGGTCATGTCATGGGGAAGGACCATCCCCGCTGCCTCTGTCACAGGAACCGTTTTTAGGGCCATGAACTACCTTTAAACTGCCTGCAAAACTTTATAGTAGGCACCGTGCGCGCAGGCTCGACATAATATTTTGCCGTCTTTCTCTACTTCCCTGCAGTCCTGCACGTAGTCACCACAGGACTCACACCGCACCCTTCTGATTGGTCTTCCCGGCAGGTCAGAGGCAGGCACTTCTACTTCGACCTCCTGAACCTTGAAGAGCTCATCATCATTCATCAGCTTATAGGCCTGTAATTGACGCCTGTACTTGTCTTCTATTTCCGGGCAGTACTTCCGCGAAAGCTCTCTTGACTCTTCTCTCGCAATTATCCTGTAGGCCTTACCGGTCTTCAGGTGCACAAAAGTCGCTGCCATTATCCCATAGTCCACCCATCTCAAAGAGCGTTTGCCAAGGGAGCATCCGGTAACAGATTGTATGGCATCGCTGGCACACCGGTCAATTTCCACATAGACCATGAAAGATCTGCGGTCCTGCCCCCTTGGATCATCTATACCCAGGAGGCGCAATCCAAGGACGGCGAGGCGCACGCCAAGGACCTGGCCGGCGCACAAATGCCCATGCAGCCGGACCGATTCATCCAGGAGATCCTCAAAGGACCTTTCAGAAATTCTGGTCGTCGATTCCATTCTCATCTTTCATGCCTTGTTTGTGTCTGTATGTGATACAGAGGTTAGCTTTTAAAAAGCGGTTGTGTCAATAATGTTTTGGCCCGATATTGCCGTATTCCTCTATTTTTTATATACAGGGGAGGCTTCGGCGTATCAAGTATTACCGATCTACATGAGGTGATTATCCGCAAATATATTCAACTCTTCTTGACATAGCTATCCCTGACCATTAAAAATCCGCTTCATGGCAAATGCAAAAGATCTCTGCTTTGACAAGGGAAATGGCCTGCTCCCGGTGATAGCCCAGGACCATGAGACGGGTGAAGTGCTCATGCTGGCCTATATGAACAGGCAGGCATGGGAAAAGACTCTGGAGACAGGCAAGGTCCATTACTGGAGCCGTACAAGGGACAAATTGTGGCTCAAGGGCGAGTCCTCCGGCCATGTTCAGTTACTGAAGGCCGCCTATGCGGACTGCGATCTGGATACAATACTTGTAAAGGTGGAACAATTGGGCGGTGCGGCCTGCCATAAAGGTTACAGGAGCTGCTTTTACCGGGAAGTCCGCGGAGAATCCCTGGTCATTATCGGAGAACCTGTTTTTGATCCCAAGGAGATTTACAAAAAGTGAACCAACTTAAGCTGGGTATCCCGAAAGGAAGTCTTGAAAAGGCAACAATTGAGCTCTTTGCAAAATCAGGGTGGCGTATAGATGTCCACCACAGGAGCTATTTTCCCAGTATAGATGATCCCGGTATCGCCTGCAGCATCTGCAGGGCCCAGGAGATGTCCCGTTATGTTGAGCAGGAAATCCTGGATGTCGGCATTACAGGCCGCGATTGGATCCTGGAGAATGACTCGGATGTAATAGTTGTAGCAGACCTGATATACTCCAAGGTAAGCAGACGCCGTGCCCGATGGGTCCTGGCAGTACCGGCGGATTCTCCTTATCGTTCTGTCAAGGATCTTGAGGGCAAGAAGATAGCCACAGAGCTTGTCAACTTCTCGAAGCGTTATTTTTCAGAACGGGGAGTAGACGTAAGTGTTGAGTTCTCATGGGGGGCCACAGAGGGCAAGATTGCCTCCGGGCTTGCAGATGCCATTGTTGAGGTAACAGAGACCGGGAGCACCATCAAGGCCCACGGCCTGGTGATTATAGAAGAGCTGATGCAGTCGAATCCCCAGTTGATAGCCAACAAGCCGGCCTGGGAAGATCCCTGGAAAAGGAAGAAGATCGAACAGATATCCATGCTCCTGCAGAGTGCATTGCGGGCGGATCGTCTCGTGGTGCTCAAGATGAATGTTCCCAAGGAAAAGCTGCAGCCGGTAGTGGATATACTGCCCAGCCTCAATGCCCCAACGGTTTCTACGCTGTATAAGCAGGAGTGGTGCTCCGTGGAGACTGTAATAAACGAAGCCGAGGTCAGGGAGCTTATTCCACGGCTTATGGCTGCAGGTGCCCAGGGAATCATAGAACATTCCCTCAACAAAGTCCTTTAGATCCGGTGACGGCCAGAATTACCAAGGCTGCTTTTGTTACGAGCGTTTTCAAGCCTTCACAATTTCCATTAACCGGTTTGCCGGAAGTGGCCTTTGCAGGCCGATCCAATGCAGGGAAGTCATCTCTCCTGAATCGTATCCTGGGGAGGCACAATCTTGTAAAGGTCAGCTCGAGGCCCGGTTTCACCCGGTCCCTGAACTTCTTTCTTGTCAATGATTCCGTCTACTTCGTCGACCTGCCGGGCTACGGGTACGCAAAGGCCCCGAAACACGTACAGAGTAAGTGGCACAGGCTGGTAGAGGGCTATATCGAGACCAGAAAGCCTCTCAGCGGAGTGGTGTGCATATTTGACATGAGGCGGGTACCGGATCAGCTGGACCTGGATCTCTTGGACTATCTGCATGCCCTGGGAAGGCATGTCTGGTTAGTCCTGAACAAGGCGGATAAGATCTCTCAACCCAAAAGACAGGGGCAGATACAGGCTATCCGCCGCCGGCTTCCCGGATTTATTGACAAACCCCTGATTATTTCCGCCCGCACAGGAGAGGGTGTTCAATTTCTGCTTGAAGCAATCTGGCTGTGGCTTGGTCTGGCGTAATTTGAAATTTGAAATTGGAAATTAGAAATTTGGGAAAGATGAAACAAAAGCATGAAGGCCGGATTTCCAATTTCTAATTTCAACGTTCCGTGAACGCTTACACTAATTTAAGCAGTAAGTATCACCACCGCAGTGGCATATTCTCCTTCATGCGAAAGGCTGACATGCCATGCGCCGGCTCCCATGTCCGTTGCCTTTTTTAATGTCGGGCCGGAAAGGCGCAGTACGGGCCTCCCGGAAGGCTCATGGGTAACAGCTATCTGACGCCAGGTCACCCCGGATCTCATACCTGTGCCCAGGGCCTTGGAGCAGGCCTCTTTTGCGGCAAAACGGAGTGCGAGGTTCTGGGCCGGTTTTTTGTGCCTCAGACAGTAGGAGCATTCTTCACTGGTAAATACCCTGGATAGAAATCTCTCGCCCCAACGGTTAACAGCCCTTTCGACCCTTGGGATATGAACCAGGTCTATTCCTAAGCCTATGATCATTAAATCACTCTAAATAACCTTTTTTGACCAGAGAAAGCATCTCCCTTACAGCCCTTTCCATTCCCACAAAAACGGCACGTGATATTACGGCGTGCCCTATACTGAACTCCTGTATCTCACTCACTGCCGCAAGCCTTGCGGTATTGCGATAGTTAAGCCCGTGACCTGCGTGGACACGAAGACCCAGGTCGCCGGCTGCTCTTGCCATAGTTACTATTTGTTCGAATTCCCTGTCTTCGGTCTCCGAGGAAGGGGCATCCGCGTATCGTCCGGTATGGATTTCTATGCAATCCGCTCCTGCCTGTTTTGCCGCCTCAATCTGCTTTTGCTCCGGATCAACAAAAAGGCTGACCGGTATGCCTGCATCGTGCAGCCGGGTTACAGCTTTGTCCAGGTGTTTTTCAAGATTTACTACATCCAGTCCTCCCTCTGTCGTGATCTCTTCACGATTTTCCGGCACGAGGGTGACTATGTCGGGCTTAATATCAACGGCTATTCCTATCATTTCATCTGTCGCGGCCATTTCCAAAGTAAGCCTTGTCTTTACGGTCTGCCTGAGTAACCTGACATCCCTGTCCTGGATATGACGGCGATCTTCCCGCAGGTGGACGACGATACCGTCGGCGCCTGCGATCTCAACTATTCCGGCGGCAGTAACCGGGTCCGGTTCCGTGATTCCTCTTGCCTGCCTGATTGTAGCTACGTGGTCAACATTGATACAGAGATCCGCCATTGTTTTCTCCTTATACAAAGTGTCTGATAATGCCTGCTCCATACGTGTCATGCGTTCTGCCTCAGCCCGGCCCAATTCGTGATCTTCTCCCAGGAGATGAAGAAGGCCGTGTATCAATAACGCCTCAAGTCTCTGCTCCAGGTTAATGCCCGCATTCGCGGCCTCGCGCCTTGCAGTATCTATTGATATTACTATATCGCCAAGCAGGTCATTCCCGGGCTGCGGGAGATCTGCTCCCTGCTGCCCGAATGAAATGACATTGGTAGGGCAGGGCCTTTTCAACCATAGCTTATTGAGGCGCACCATCTCGGCATCATCTACAAGAAGGATGCTGAGCTCTGCGTCAGGTCGTTCGATGGACCTCAAGAGTATTTCAGCCGCACGCCTGAAGCGGATCAGGGGCAGTAATTTTGAATATGTTTGCCTGATCAGGACCGGCATGATGTCTTTTGCTCCGCATTTTCTGAAGAATCGTAGGCGTTCACAGGTTCAGGGTTCATCGTTCGTAAATATCCGGTGAACCCGTGGTCCCACATAACCGTTCATGGAAGGGGATATTTCTTTTCACTTAACACTCCAGCCCCTTGTTTTCTTAAGGCCTTTGACATGGGGGATGTCCTGCCCCCTCCCCGTTCTCCTTCGCTGCGCTCAGGAGCCGGGGTTTCCCCCGCAGCAAAAGCCGAGAAAACTACGGGGGCTTCCGTTAAACTGTTCAAAGAAATATCCCCTCCCAGTGAACGGTTGCCATCCGTGCCCTGCCGCAGGAGCGGTTTGCCTTTTGCAGGGTTTCGATCGCGGGCCGGATTGCACTGCCTCTCCGGTCCGCGATGAGTGAGCTTTGAAACCCGGAAAAAGGTAACCGCTCCGAGGCAGGATATAACGGGTCCATAAGAATATTTACCATCGTTCCGAGTTCAGGGTTAACCTTGAACCTTTGAACCCGTGAACTGTCTACTCAACTCTTTGCCCTTCTTCTTCATAGGCCTGGATAATCCGTCGCACAAGCCTATGTCTTACTACGTCCTGTTTGGAGAAATTAATAAAAGCTATGCCATCTATGCCTTGCAGGATATCCCTTGCCTCCAGGAGACCGGATCCGCGCTTTTCCGGGAGGTCAATCTGCGTGATATCCCCGGTAATTACAGCCTTTGAGTCGTAACCCAACCTGGTGAGAAACATCTTCATCTGTTCAGACGTGGTGTTTTGGGCCTCATCCAGGATAGTAAAGGCATCGTTCAATGTCCTGCCCCGCATGAAGGCAAGCGGAGCGATCTCGATGACCCCGCGGTCCAGAAGCCGCGAGACCTTTTCAAAGGAGAGCATATCGTACAGGGCATCATAAAGCGGCCTCAGGTAAGGATTCACCTTTTCCGCAAGGTCGCCTGGCAGAAAGCCGAGCTTCTCTCCGGCTTCAACGGCCGGCCTTGCCAGTATAATTCTGGCCACCTTTTCCTTGATAAGGGCCGAGACGGCCATGGCCATGGCCAGATAAGTCTTGCCGGTCCCGGCGGGGCCGATTCCAAAGACTATGTCGTTTGTCCGCATGGCCTCAACGTAAAGCTTTTGTGCCAGGCTCTTCGGCGTGACGAGTCTCTTTCCGGAATTTACGCACAGGTTGTCCAGAAAAATATCTCTGAGGTGAGCCCTTGGATCTGAGCTGAGGATTCGGATAGCAAACTCCACGTCATTTGAATGGAGCGGGTAGCCCTGTTTGATGAGTTCATAAAGCTGGGAGCAGGTACGGTTCGCAAGGTCCGCTCCTATAGGATCACCCGTGATGGTGATCCGGTTTCCTTTGACATGTATGGTGACCCTTAAGAGATCTTCGATGATCTTGAGATTTCTCCCCTGTTCTCCATAAAGGCTTAAAGCCAGTGAATTATCATCAAAGTATAGCTGCCGTGGGTGATGGGAAACCTTTTTCATATATCTCCGAGGGCCCTGTCATATAATTTTCCTACACCATATTCCTTTCTCCTCAGGAACTTCTCCCATGGCGGGCCGATAATCTGCATCTCAGGGTGTTCCTTTTGGACCTCAAGGGCTATCTTCATCTCCATCGTACAGCCGGTGCTGTAAGTAGCGTCTTTCCCTATCCACTCGGGCGGTATCTTTTCATCCATGAGCTCAAAGGCCTTTTCAATGTCGTCTACGGTCTGGAACCTCCATGTGTCTATCAGCCCGCTCCTCTGCACAATCTCCCACATATACATAATATCATCGGCGTCCATGCCTGGCTCAAAGTGTTCAGCCGGGTTTATCACTACCACCCCTTCCTGCCTCTCGCGAAGGTAATCCACAAACACTTTAAGTATCTTTTTTGCAGTCTCCAGCTGGTGCGGTATGCTTCCAACAATAGCGCTGTAGAATACTATGGTCTTGCCCAGGCGCTTTTTTGTCCTCAGATCGTTGATCATGGCTGCGGCCTTGGTCCTCAGATCCGCCTCTGAAAAACGTATGATCTTTGGATGACGCGGTTTTTCCCTGAGCACGAGTTTGCCGGGTTTTTTACAGACCATGGACAGTGCGTCTCTGGTGAACCGGAAGCGTGACCTGACAAAGCACTCGGCATCTTCCGCACTGCGGCTGATTACTATATCAGCTTCTTTGAATGCCCTGGCAAATGTTACCGATGTAAGAAGTGGATTAAAGTGTTCTTGCGTCCCATCTGAGATAACATATAATGTTTTATCGCTTTTAAGTCTTTCCAGCAGTTCCTTCTTTGATATGTTTGGATCAGCAATAATCTCCGCCCCTGACAGCATCTCTTGAAGATAGGGATCTTCCGCTACGTCATTTAATGTGATCAGGTCGTAGCAGAAGGCCTTTTTGACAGACAGTATCACATTGATCCCCATACGTATCAGGATCTGTATCATGGCAAGATCAAGCAGTATCTCTCCTGCAGAGACTCCCATCCATAGCATATACCGTCTTTCTCCGGAACGGCCCCATTCTTTGAATATGTTTTTCAGCCATATCCAGCCCGAACCTTCTATTGGAGCCTTCATCATGGAGCGGAGTGCATCTGATGTTACCCGTTTTTCACTGGTCCAGAGTTCCGGATAGCCGGACAGGGCCATGAGACGGCGAAATTGCAGGAGGTGTATCCCAAAGCTTACCTCATCCAGCGGGGTATCTTCCTGCAGTTCCAGTCCACTGGGATCATTGAAGGCCTCCTTAAAGCTCTTTGACTTCAGGAGCCGGCATATTCTGCGATTTTTGGTCTCCTTGATTTTGGCCAGCGGGCGGTCAATCTCGCTGACCCTGATGAATATCTGGAGCAGCCTTTTTTCGAGTCTTGACGGGAGCATCACCAGCGAGGCGGTCTCGCGCCTGAACTTCATTCCCAGAAGGCTGAGCAGAAACTTTTGCTTGTAGGTGTCTTTCACCACCGAACGTACCAGGGGCTCAAGTCGTTCCCACACCTTTATATAGGCAAAGGTAAGCGGATCTCCTCCTTTTTTTTCAATAATAGTCTTGAAGATTTTGTCGGAACACGGGTAATAGTAGGGCTCTTCATCCAGCAGCACCATAAATCTCAACTGTTCCGGTGAAGCGACCTCTCTGGGGAATGCCTCATAGGCAAGATGGTTTTCAGTATAGAAGTTCGCAATCCAGGCATCTTTTTCAGGATCTAAACCAGAGAAGGACGCTGATGTCCGGTCCATAGGTCAGTCTGAAGCGCCTCCTTAAAACATCCTTTTCTTGATAAAGATATATACTGTTGTCCCGGATAACAGAAAGGACAGCCCCATTGTCAGGGCAAAGGCAAAAGGTGAGTCTTGAAAAGGAAGGGCGATGTTCATGCCGTAGATACTTGCAACCAGTGTGGGTAACATGAGAACGATGGTAACAGCGGTCAAGAATTTCATTACTATATTGAGATTGTTAGAGATTATGGAGGCAAATGCATCCATCATCCCGCTCAGGATGTCACTGAAGATCTTGGCCATTTCTATGGCCTGCCGGTTTTCGATCTGGGCATCTTCCAGTATGTCTTCGTTTTCCTCGTCTACACGTAAGTAACGACCGCTCTGAAGCCGGGCCATTACTAAGTCATTGGCCCTAAGACTCGTGTTGAAGTAAACCAAACTCTTTTCAAGGTTTAAGAGTTTTAGGAGTTCTTTGTTACGGACTGACCGGTGAAGCTCTTCCTCGTATTCATTGGTCAGTCTGTCTATGAGCCTGAGATGTCTTAAATAGGCATTTGCCACCCTGAGAAATATATTAAATACAAACCGGACGTGATCTTCGAGCAGACGTTTGGCCCATCTGGATTCCATGAGCCCTTCAAAAATCGGGGTCTCCTTGAGGCAGATCGTTATTATGATCCGGCCTGTAACAATGATGCCCAATGGAATGGTCTCGTAGCGGACCATGTCTCCTTCGTGGCGCGGGTCCGGGATCTTTATGATGATCAAGAAATGATCTTCCTCCCGCTCTATCCGGGATGTCTCTTCCTCATCGAGCGGATATCTCAAGAACTCCGGGAGTATGCCCAGTTCATTCTGGATCCTGTCCAGTTCCTCAGGGGTAGGAGCCACCAGATTTATCCAGCTGCCCTGTTTGATATCAGAGCAACGCTCTACACCTTCATTATTTGGCCGAAAAACAGTAATCACCTGAAAAAGCTCTTTCTCAAAAGCGAATAAAAGAAGACCCTGATTCCGCTGAAAATACCCCGTCTGCCGCGTTGCTTCGATTTCTTCGTCCGCTTCTGCATTGCGCGCAGAACAGATTATTGCAAGGAAAATAACCATCTGGTTATCGGTTATCTTTGAAATGAGAGCCGGTCGCTTTTTACCAATAGATGCAGAGACAGTCAAGAGTCATCGACTTTGCGCACAGCATTTTATTGAGCCACCTGCTGCGGTGTAATCAACGGCTGTACCGGAAAAATTGACGATATTGCAACAAATAAATTATAAAGATGGATCAGCAGAACAGTCGGCCAGGGAACTCGACAGGTTATTCCTGGCCGGAAGGAGTCGGACCGCCATCGTGTCTATTAATGGATTATCCGGATGTTTAATATGATCGTTTTCTGATATGGCAATGTTCTCGTATTTACTCAAAAAAATCATTATCCTTGTGCCCACCTTTCTGGGCATAACCCTCATATCTTTTATGGTGATGCACCTGGCCCCTGGAGAGCCCATGAGCCTGCAGGCCGACTTTAATCCCAAGATGACCCCTGAGATGAGGGAGCGTCTGAGGGCCCAGTACGGCCTGGACCGGCCTTTGCACATACAGTACTGGCAATGGCTTAAGGGACTTGCCGTGCTGGATCTGGGGCGGTCCTTTGCCCCGGACAGGAGACCCGTTTGGGACAAAATCAAGGAACGGCTGCCGGTTACGCTGCTCATAAACGTCCTGGCAATAGGCTTGATACTTGTAGTTGCTGTCCCCCTGGGTGTGGCTGCTGCCGTGCGCCATAACAGCATGTTTGACCAGGTCAGTGCGGTCTTTGTCTTTATTGCCTATGCCGCCCCGGCTTTCTGGGTGGCCCTGCTCCTTATGCTCTACTTTGGAGTGCATCTGGGGTGGCTGCCCATCTCAGGTCTTCACAGCCTTATGGGGTATGAACAGATGCCGGTTTGGGAAAAGCTGCTGGACTGGTGCCGTCACCTGATACTGCCGGTGCTGGTATCTGCTCTGGGTGGACTTGCAGGACTGTCACGCTATACCAGATCCTCAATGCTTGAGGTCTTAAGGCAGGACTATATCACTACTGCAAGGGCAAAGGGTCTGCCGGAGAGAAAGGTGATCTACCGGCATGCCCTGAGAAACGCCCTCCTGCCCTTAATAACCATCCTGGGTCTTTCTATCCCGGGCCTCATTGGTGGCAGCGTGATCTTCGAATCCATCTTTGCAATACCGGGAGTAGGTCAGCTCATGTGGACCAGCGTTATGGCCAGGGACTATCCCCTGCTCATGGGGAACCTGGTCATAGTATCCATACTGACATTATTAGGAAACCAGTTGGCCGATATCGGCTATGCCCTGGCAGACCCGAGAATCCGTACAGGCATTCATATGGAGGATTGAGGGATTGATGGGCCGGCTGGCAAAAAATCCTTTGGCAGTGGCAGGACTTCTAATAGTCGGGCTTCTCTGTCTCGTTGCCCTTTCCGCCCCCTGGCTTGCCCCCTATGACCCGCAGGCAATAGATACCTGGCACATTCTTGAGTCACCTTCAAAGTCCCATCCATTTGGTACGGACTCACTCGGCAGGGACTGTCTTTCAAGGCTTATCTATGGAGCGAGAATATCGCTGCTGGTTGGGATTGTAGCTGTCGGGATTTCAACAGTCATTGGCACTATCCTCGGGTCCTTGGCCGGATTTTACGGCAAGTGGATAGACGGGCTGATAATGCGTTTTGTGGACATAGTACTCTGCTTTCCCACTATTTTTCTCATAATGGCCGTTATCGCCTTTCTTGAGCCATCAATTTTGAACATCATGGTGGTGATAGGTCTCACAAGCTGGATGGGGGTGGCCCGGCTCGTAAGGGCGGAATTCCTGAGCCTCAGGCAGCGCGATTTCGTGTTGGCAGCCAGGATATCAGGTGCCTCCAATACAAGGATAGTTTTTTCACATATCTTACCGAATGCAGTGGCTCCGATCCTTGTGGCAGCCACGCTTGGAGTCGGCGGGGCAATTCTCACCGAGAGCGCCCTTAGTTTTCTCGGAATCGGAGTGCAGCCTCCTACACCAAGCTGGGGCAATATGCTTACTGAAGGCAAGGACAACCTGGAGATAGCCTGGTGGCTTTCGATGTTTCCGGGCCTGGCAATCCTCGTGACCGTACTCGGGTACAATCTGTTGGGAGAAGGGCTGAGAGATGCCCTGGATCCAAGGATGAGGGACTGAAGTTGATTTATGTCAAAAAACCTGATTTTTTCAGCAGGCCTGAATGCATAACAACTGATTTTACCTCCCTGCGGAATGCGCTGAACCTGCTATATTTTTCATTATGGTATTCATGGAGTATTTCTATTTAAGATATATATATGAAGAAAAAGGAGCCTTTTAATCCGGAATTACAAAAGATAAAAAATAGAGCTATTCGGCGAGAGAGCCCGAGCAACTATGTTGAGGCCGCTCAAGGACCTCGTGGGGGAGAATCATGG
>Ga0190316_1000097_pt1 | contig 20865 bp, 24 predicted proteins | sample 48701112_MG_FD_161663 | JGI IMG/M metagenome (GOLD analysis project Ga0190316, IMG submission 161663) | Hydrothermal vent sediment bacterial communities from Southern Trench, Guaymas Basin, Mexico - 4870-11-1-2_MG | ecosystem: Environmental > Aquatic > Marine > Hydrothermal vents > Sediment ... | reverse complement strand
TTTGATAAAGAGGGTAAAGATGTTAAAGATAAAAGAGGAGGATTTGCAGTATATCTATCAAAAGAACGAGAAAAAGGGAGTAATTATGGATATTCAAACGTTCAAAGCGTTAATGGAGATGCTGGAAGATTACGAAGACGCGGAGGATTTCGAGGTCTTGAAGAATGAAGAAACAATAGACTACGAAGAATATCGAAAGAGCAGGTTGAAGCGGGATGTATGAGATCAAGATTAAGAAGAGTGCAAAGAAAGACCTTGATGACCTTGACGATAAGATGTATGTTAGAATTGATAGAGCGATCCAAGGACTGAGAAATGACCCTTTTCCAAGGGGTATAAAGAAGCTGAGAGGAGAAGAAAATAGGTACAGAATCAGAGAAGGGAAATACAGAATACTTTATGAGGTTGACCAAAAGAATAAAACAATTGTCATTTATCGGATTAAGCTAAGGAAGGCTGCTTATGATTAAATTAAGAAAGTGTGCAAAAACCTGCTTTGCTCGTAAGGGGGGCTTGAGGTTGTTGAATTCGGAATGTGGAAAGATAGGCGGTTCGAGCCCGGTATTCAGAAAGAAGCATACATTTTAAGGTGCCATGCATCACGTTACGAGAGAATACGGAATGGGTTGAGACTGTGGAGGATGGCTGGAATCTTTTGGTTGGTGCGGAAAGCGAGAGGATAGTGGGGATGGTAAATGATTTTGAGCCGAAGGTAGAGCAAAGGGATGTTTTTGGGTGCGGAGATGCGAGTGGGAGGATTGTAAAGATAATAAGTGGATTAAGATGAAGATATGTATGGTATTGGCTGGTTATTTCCCACCAGATATACGCGTTGAGAAGGAAGCTAGAGCTTTGCTCAGTGCTGGGCACAAGATATTCCTACTCTCATTAGGAAAAACAGGATTGTCAGCAGTAGAAAACATCAACGGTATAAATGTTATTCGTGTTTTCCCTCCTGAGAGTTTTCTAAACCGAGTGTGGGACTTTCTTTGGTTTAGCGTATTTTTTGACAACTCTCCATGGAAAAGAGCTTTAGTGGATACTGTTAAACAGTATAAAATCGAGGCTATCCACGTTCACGACTTACCAATGGTAAAAACAGCAACGCCTGTTGCCAAGAAGTTCGATATTCCAATAATTGCAGACTTACATGAAAATTATCCTGAGGGGCTAAGAGCCTGGAGAAAAGAAAAAATACCATGGAAAAGCAAAATTCTCAATCTTGCATCACCTGTATGGCGATGGAAGAGGTTAGAGCGCTCAGTGCTTCAGCGTATGGATAGAATAATTACCGTAGTTGATGAGGCAAAGGAACATTACGTTAATGATTGCGGAATACCCTCTGAAAAGATCACCGTAGTAATGAACGCTGAGGACTTGGATGAATTCGGCAATCTGGAAATAGACCAATCGTTAGTTACAAAATATGAAAATAATTTCGTGATTTCTTACATTGGTGGCTTTGGTCCGCATAGAGGTATAGATACCGCAATAAGGTCAATGCCTAAAATTTTAAAAGAAATACCGGATGCTAAATTGCTTCTGGTCGGTGGAAAGGGCTCAGAAGAATATGAAAAGGAACTGAAAAAATTGTGCGAAGAATTAAAAGTAGAAAACAATGTTGAATTCACTGGCTGGGTTGATTTTAGTTTGGTTCCTTCTTATATTGCTTTGAGTGACGTTTGTCTGGTGCCGCATCATGCAAGTGGTCACACAAATACAACCATCCCACACAAACTGTTTCAGTATATGGCGATGAGAAAGCCGGTGATTGTGACGGATTGCAAACCATTAAAAAGAATCGTTGAGGAGTGTGATTGCGGTATAGTTGTGCCATCGGGAGATTACAATGAGATGACTGAGGCGGTTATCAGGTTATATAAAGATAAGGAGTATGCAAGAAAATTAGGAGAAAATGGAAGAAGAGCGGTGGAAGAGAAATACAATTGGGAGAACGAAGCAAAGAAGTTGTGTGAATTTTATGGAAAAGAGGTGAAAAAATATGATAATACAGAAAATATTTAAGATAATTCTGTTATATTTAATTATTTACAGCCTAATCTCCCCTACGATCATATCTGCTACTGATTTTACCACTACTCCGGATGCATCTTCCGACACTCTCTATGTGATTATCACCATAGATACTGAAGGGTTTTACGGCAAACATCCTTTAAAAAATATGATCTGGGGGGAGGTAGATAATTCAGGTATGCAATATGGCATACCTATGATAATGGATATTTGCGATAAACATGGGGTAAAGGCAACCTTCTTTGTAGATGTGTATGAGTATCGTCTTCAGGGAGAGGAGAAAATGAGAAATGTTTGTAAATACATTAAAGATCGGGGTTTCGACGCCCAGTTACATACTCACCCAGCCGTAAGACCTGACCCAGTAAAGAGGCCGAAAGTAACCAAGGGAATGTATAATTATGATCCGCACTGCTGGAATAAGGAAAGAATGCGAGACTATGACTTAGAGAACCAATCAGCTATCTTAGAAGAAGGGAAAGAATTGCTAATGAAATGGATAGGTGAAGAACCGGTGGCTCATCGAGCTGGGGGATATGCTGCTAATTATGATACATTGCAGGCATTAAAAGAAAATAGTATCTTTGTCGACAGTTCAATGTTCTATTTGCATCCTCATTGTGACCTTAATTATCCAGTGTTAACGCACAATAAGGTAGTGAAATATCAAAATGTCATAGAAGTGCCAGTAAGTGTATTTGAGCGAATAAGGTATTTAGAAGTCGGTTCTTTGAGAATTAAGGTAGGAGAAGATATATCAAAGGTAGATATTGATTGGAATAGCTTGGATGAACTGAAAACTTCCTTAGAAGCGTTTAAGCAACACAAGGTGAGAACAGTAACATTGTTCTTACATAGTTATACCTTTGTAAAATGGGATAGCGATTTTTCACAATTTAGCATTGATCAGGAGGATATAGAAAAGTTTGACCAAATACTGGATGAGATAGAAAAAAATCCAAGGATAAGAGTTATCACTATGAAAGAGTTCTACGACCTTTATCAAAAAGACCCCAAAATTTTCGAGGGGAGCGATTATATACCTGAGATAACTGTTTATGACAGCTATTGGCAAGTAATGAGAAAAGCGATTAATGCTGCTCCTGAATCTATAAAAGCCGATATATTCATAAGCACCAATTTAGTTATATACGGGGTTTGTACTTATTTAGTTATGTTTGGTATTAAGAGGTATAGACGAAAATATCGGAGAGGTAAAAAAGCATGAACAAAATTGAGCAATTAATCGATTTACTCGATAAGTGGATAGAGAAAAACGGCTGGGCGGGTTATGACCCTTATGATATAAGAGGAACAAAATTCTTTCTATTTCTTCAAAGAAATAGATACACAAATTTTGGCTCTAATTTGCTTTTAAATAGATTCCCTATGTTTTCCCGGAAGGTTTTCAGGATGAAGAAGGAAATAAATGCAAAAGCAATGGCTCTTTTTGCACGGGGATATCTGAATCTTCACAAAAAATTAGGAAATGAAAAATATTTGAAAAAGGGTCTATTTTGTTTGAATTGGCTTATGAAAAATCCAAGTAAAGGTTATTCTGGTTTCTGCTGGGGCTATCCGTTCGATTGGCAATCTCGCGTGTTTATTCCTAAGGGCACGCCATCTAGTGTTGTTACATCAACAGCAGCACATGCGTTTCTGGACGCTTATGAGATTCTAAAGAACGAGAAATATTTAAATATCGCCAAAAGCTGCTGTGAGTTTATACTTAACGACTTAAACATAGATCAAGTTGATGAAGATAAAATATGTTTCAGCTATACCCCCATTGACAATTTTCATGTCCATAATGCGAACCTTTTTTCTGCTTCAACCCTATTACGGACTTTTATTTACATCAAGAACAATAAATACAAAGATAGGGGGATAAAAGCAATAAATTTTACCGTGAGTTATCAAAATGAAGATGGGTCATGGTATTACTGGGCGCCTCCTGATAAATTACTTTATAATATTGATAATTATCACACTGGCTTTGTTCTGGAATGCTTGAATATCAGTAGAAGAGCGCTGAAAGAAGAATTTGAATATGAAAGCGAATTGCGAAGGGGATTAGAGTTCTATGCCAGCAATCTATTTTTAGATGACGGAACGCCAAAGATACGACATAACTCTATTTATCCAATTGATATCCATAGTTGTGCGCAGGCGATAATAACGTTTTGCGAGTTGGCAGATTTTGAACCAAAATGTTTAACTATGGCGGAGAAAGTTGTAGGGTGGACAATAGAAAATATGCAGGATGAGAAGGGATATTTTTATTACAGAATTTATAAGAATTATGTCGATAGAACGCCCTATATAAGGTGGGGACAGGCATGGATGTTGCGAGGATTGAGTTATTTATTTAGTAGGTGATGTTCAATGAGAATACTTCAAGTAGGTCCAATACCTCCAGAGATTGGCGGAAAAACAGTTGGAGGAGTTGCTACCCATGTGTGGGATTTATCAAGGCACTTAGCAAAGAGAGGACATGAAGTAGCTATTCTCGCTGATAATTTTCTTGGCTCTATTGAGATGCCTGCAATTAAAGAAGGTGTGAAAATTTATGGGTTCTCTAAAGCTCTTGTATTAAAACACTTGCCTTCAGTTTTATTGAATACCATCACTATTTATAAATTGAAGAAGCATTTTGGAGATTTGATTGGTATAACTGGGGTAATTACAAACTTCTTCTATTACAAATATGTGCTCCATCATTTCAACCCAGATGTTATTCATGTTCATCATTTGGAATCTCGATTTCCTTTTGCACACTTTGCATCTAAAGGCATGATTCCAATAATTACAACCGTTCACAGCCTTCACTCGGTTAAGTTTTCACCTCCAGCACAGAGCCAAAGGCCTCGTAAGTTGATAATAGATAACTTAAAATTGAGTCGGAATTTAGTCTTTGTGAGCAAGTTTGTTGAATCGGAATTTAAGCAATATATTGGTGAGTTTAAAGGTAATTCTTGGATTGTCCACAACCCAATTGATACCACAAAATTTTATCCGATAAATAAAGAAGCTGCTCGTATAAAACTTAATTTATCATTGGATGTCCCGATTATTTTATTTGTTGGAAGTTTAAGCAAGAGAAAAGGGGAGTTTACATTACTCGGAGCTGTAAAAATGTTTAAAGAAAAAGAAATTAACTTAAAAGTGATTATAATTGGAGACGGACCCGAATTAAATAGTGTTAAACATTATATAATCAAAAACAAACTTAACGATATGGTCACAATTTTAAAAAGCGTATCTCATTCAGAACTTTTATTATATTATAATGCTGCCGATTTATTTGTTATGCCCAGTTTTAGCGAATCATTTGGACTAGTTTATATTGAGGCGATGTTGTGCGGTGTTCCAATAATAGGAACGAGCGATACTGCCGCTCCTGAGATAGTGCCCTCTAGAGATTATGGTTTTTTAGTTCCGTCAGGAGATGCAGGGAGTTTAGCGCTGACTATACAAAAGGCGTTGAGTAGTGATTGGAACAGATATAATATAGCGGCTTATGCTAAATCTCTTGCTTGGCATAACAACATATATAAATTTGAGGAAGTATATAAGGAGATGCTTAGTAATGCCTAAAGATATTGGTTTTCATTTTCATGGCTATGAAGAACGAACTTTCGGGTATCATCTTCCGCATCTTGTTACCATACTAAAGTATGTGCCTGAACCACACCTCATCATAGATGTTAGATCAGGATTAGGATTATTTTTTGAAGCATGCGAGAGAAATAGTATCGAAGCAATAGGACTTGAAGGAACACTTTCTGCAGTTAAGACATGTGAAATGAAAGGATTGAAAGCGTTGTACCATAACCTTTGTTATCCTTTTCCACTTAAGAGTGAAATTGCAGATGCAGTATTTTGCAATCAAGTAATAGAGCATCTTGATGACGCCACACAAAATAATGTTTTGAGAGAGGCGTATCGAATTCTAAAACCAAAGGGGTACCTTTTCATTTATTCACCATGCAAATTCAACAAAGCGGAACAAGATAAAGAAGGGCATATCAATTTGCTTACACCAACTATATTAAAATGCAAGATGTTAGAAGCGGGATTTAGTCAAGTTGATTTAAGTTTGAATTACCCACTACCTATGAATAAACTCGCGGCTTTGATTCCTAGAATCCTATTTTGGATCATCGGTCCAATCGACAGACTATCCGCATCTGCGCATGCTATTGGGAGGAAAATATGAACTTCGATCCGAAACAATATTGGGAAGAGCGTCTAAAAAGTCTCTGTAATTTAGAAGGTGTTGGTTGCGCAGGAAGAACTAAGGCATGGAATGCTTTTCTCTACAAATCTAAAGTTCGAACGATGAATAGAGCTTTAAGCAAATTAGGCTTAGATATAAGAGGATATAAAGCACTTGATATCGGCACAGGAGTTGGATTTTGGATTGATTATCTTCTTGGAAAAGGTGTGGATTCTAACATCGGAATTGATATAGCCCCTAGTTCTATCGAGTTGTGCAAGAAGAAATACTCAAACTTAAAAAATCTAAAATTTGTCTGTGGTGATATTAGTAATGATATTTTTGTGTCTGAGCTTGGGGGGTACGATTTAGCTACCGCTTTTGATGTGCTTTACCATATAACAGATGATGACAAATTCTGTGCAGCAATTAAGAAGAACATTGCCTATGCCTTAAATCCCGGCGGATATTTATTCCTCACGGATATTTTGTCCCCGTCAGGAGATAAAATATCTCATCAGCAACATGTTCGCTGGCGTAGTTTAAGTTATTATGAGCAAGAGTTAGGCAATAATAGACTTGACATTGTCTATTTAGCTCCAATGACTGTTTTGCTTGGGTCACCGATAGATGCAGGCGGTTTGCTTGGTAAAATACTTAACGTCATATATTATGGTTTGACTGTTAGATTGACTTCAAAATCTAAAACTTTCCCGGGAATAGAGAGCGCTTACCTTACTGTTTTGTATACTTTTGATTCATTTTTAGCTTCGTTCTCAAGATTTGGTGTGTCAACAAAGTTACTTGTCGCTAAAAAGAGGGGTTAATCATGTTTAGCCAATTGTTTCGTCTCTCAAAACATTCTCTCGTATATGGATTGGGTGTGGCTGCTTCCCAACTCATAGGTTTTTTCCTGCTTCCACTTTATACTCGCTACTTAACCCCATCAGACTACGGTGTTTTGGAAATATTCGGAGTAACTCAGAGTATCCTAAGCATAATTTCCGTTATGGGTCTTGGCTCAGCATTGTTTATGTCCTATTTCCATTATGAAGATGAAGAAGATAGAAAAATAGTGGTAAGCACTGCCCTAATTTTTCTCACCGCTATTTCTTTATGCTTCTCTTTAGTATTAATAGCAATAGCAAGCAAATTTTCCCTACTTTTCTTCCATTCTACACAATATACATTTTATTTCCAAGTTGTTTTCCTCACTCTATTTTTCGATACTGCAATTGTAATTCCACTGTCGATTTTCAGAGCGAGAGAGGAATCAAAAAAGTATGTCATGGTTTCCTTAGTAAGAGCTCTGCTGGCTATTGGGTTGAATATCTACTTTATAGTCATTTTAGAGAGAGGTGTGCTGGGTATCTTGGTGAGTGGCATGATAACAGCAGGCTCGCTCTATGCCTTCTTAATACCTGGTATAATCAAAGAAACAAAATTCAGATTTTCCATAGCGGATTTAAAGGAGATGTTAGGATTTGGATTGCCGCTTGTGCCAGGAGGTTTAGGAACTTGGATATTAACAGTCTCAGACAGATATTTTCTTTTATTTTTTTCCACTTCACATGAACTCGGTCTTTACTCATTGGGTTATAAATTTGGATTAATTATTCAAAGTCTAATAGTAGGTCCTTTTACCCTAGCTTGGGGACCCTTTTTCTGGTCTACGGCTAAAGAAGAAAATGCAAAAGAGGTTTATTCCTCTGTTTTAACCTATTTCGTTCTTGTAGCGATGTTTGTTGCCTTAGCATTGTCTATCTTATCAAAAGAGGTGTTAATGATTATGGCGACTCCTCCATTCTACGGTGCCTATAAAGTTATTCCATTGATAGCGTTGTCCTATGTATTATATGGATGTTATTTCATTTTGGCTGCAGGGTTTAACTTAACGAAGAAAACAAAATATGTGCCAGCCATCGTAGGAGTTGGTGCTACTATGAACTTGGGCTTAAATTTCTTATTGATTCCCAGCTACGGGATGATGGGTGCGGCTGTAGCCACTCTTATTTCATATTTGATGCTGCCAATAGGTTCATATTTTGTTTCAAGGAGATTTTATCCAATTAGATACGAATGGGGCAGAATTTCAAAGATATTCCTCACTGCCGTGTTAATTTATGCAGTAAGTCTTTATATTACCAACGATTCTGCAATAGTATCAGGTCTGCTAAAAGCAATGACCTTACTTGCTTATCCTGTTTTGTTGTATGTGTTTGGATTTTTTAAACATGAGGAAATACAAAAAGGCAAGGATTTAATTAGAGTTGTTCCTATGGAAATTAGGGCGAGGTTTGCAGAGGATGGATTGCTGTTTTGGAGAAAATAGACAATGAGAATTTTATAATTTCCTTTCCTTGTATTTATTATTTATAATACCGGTAAAAACGCCCAGGAATAGGGCGATAATCTGGGAAAGATATAATGTAGAGGTTTGCCTACCTGTTCTGCTCAGTAAATCCTTTTTGAATTCATTTACTATATCTTTTGCATTTACCATTCTAAATGTTCAACCATCCTTTTATTCTTCAAAATGGATATTAGAGTCTCCCATCTCCCAGCACCTTCACCTTAAACCCTGCTCTTTCCCATCTCTCCTTATCCAAAATATTCCTGCTGTCAACCACATTCCTCTTCCTCATCAACCTCGCTATTTCTCCCGGTTCGAGCTCCTTAAATTTAGAATGGTCAGTGATAATAACGAGGCAATCACTATCCTTAACTGCTGCTTCTAAACTCAAAATCTCATATTCAAAACTCTTAACGAGAGGGTCATGCACCTTTACCTCATATCCTTCATTCTCTGCCAATTTTATGAAGTTCAAAGCAGGTGTTTCTCTTGTATCGTCCACATCGCCCTTATATGCCACTCCTAATACAGTGATAGTACTATGTGTTCCAATCCCAAGCTCTTTTACCAGCCTTAAAACATGACGTGGCATTGAATCGTTTATCTCTCTTGCGAGATTTACGATTCTGCTTCTAACGGAATTCTCTACCAGAAACCAGGGGTCTATTGCAATGCAGTGACCGCCAACACCTGGTCCTGGTTTAAGTATATTAACACGCGGATGTTTATTTGCCAGTTCTATCGCTTCCCAGATATTTACGCCTGATTCCTCTGCTATCTGTGCGAATTCATTCGCCAGTGCAATGTTTATATCCCTGAAAGTATTCTCCATTACCTTGACCATCTCTGCCGTTCTGAGATTCGTGAGGTATATGTTACCTTTAACAAAAGAAGCGTAAATCTCTTTGGCAAGTTCTCCAATCTCTCTTTCATTGCTCCCTATGATTCTATCGTTATATATCATCTCGTGTATCGTGTTACCTGGTATCGCTCTCTCAGGGCAATGGACCAAATGAGCTTTGTTCCCAAGCATTGGCAGGATTAACCGCTCACAAGTTCCCGGAGGCACAGTGCTTTCTAAAATTACAAGATTGTCAGTCCCAACATAATTTGAAATGCTCTTTATAGCTTCTCTTACGTATCGTAAATCAGCCATCTTCGCTTCTTTATCCAGAGGTGTTGGGACCGCAACTATAAACACATCTGCTTCTTCTGGCTTTGTTTTAAAGCTCATATTTGGCAGCGCCTTCTCAAATAATTCTTCAAGCCCTTTTTCCTCAAAAGGTAATTTACCGTGATTTAATTTCTCTATTTTCTCTTGATTGATTTCAACGCCTACTACTCCATACCCCGCATCTGCAAATAGACATGCAGTAGGAAGACCAATATAACCCAACCCGATAACACAAATTCTTTTCATAGTCTAATTTCTATCTATCCCTCAGGATCTTTATTATTTTATTACTTGCTCTTCCATCGCCAAACGGATTTTTCCAATCTCTTTCTTTATTTACCATAATTTTTACACATTCTAAAATCTTATTTTGATTTACACCAGCTAAAACATTGCTTCCAACCTCGAGTGTTTCTGGTCTCTCGGTATTTTCTCTTAGCGTAATACATGGTATTTTTAAAATGCATGTTTCCTCTTGCACGCCACCGGAATCTGTTAAAACAAGTCTGGCATTTGCTTCCAATTGTAAGAATTCCAGAAATCCTGGAGGCTCGATTAATTCTGTTCCTTCCGGAACTTCCAATCCAAACTCTCTTATCCTCTTCTTCGTTCTCGGATGTATTGGATATATCATGGGTAAGCTAAATTTACGATAAACCAATTCTAAGCTGTCTAAAATACCTTTTAACCTCTCGTTTATATCTACATTCTCCTGCCGATGCAAAGTAATGAGAAAATATTCCCCGGAACTTAAATTTAGCTTGTCTAAGATGTTTACTTTCCTCTTTGCAATTCCCAGATTTTGATAAATAGCGTCCACAATTGTGTTTCCAGTAACAAAGATTTTATCTTCTTCTATGCCTTCTCTTAACAAATTCCCCTTTGCCTTCTCGGTTGGTGCGAATAGATAATCAGAAACATGATCTGCTAAAATTCTATTGATCTCTTCTGGCATACTTCTATCATGACTTCTCAAGCCCGCTTCTACATGACCAATTTTTATGTTGAGCTTGGCAGCAGCTAAAGCTCCTGCTAAGACGGTGTTCGTGTCGCCTTCGACCAGGACGATATCAGGCTTCTCCTTCAGCAAGACTTTCTCGATGCCGATTAGCATCTCTCCTGTCTCTTCTGCATGAGTGCCCGAGCCGACATCTAAGTTATATTTTGGTGCTGGCAGTTCCAAATCTTCAAAGAAGATTCTGTCTAAGTTGTATGAGTAATGCTGTCCTGTATGCAGGATGAAGTAATCTAAACTTTGTTTTTCACATTCCCGTATTATTGGAGACATCTTTATTATTTCCGGGCGAGTTCCGAGGATTATGGCTATCATATCACCACTCTCTTATTTATCCTTTCTATTATCGTGCTGGACAGATACCTCAAAGATAACTGTCCCGCCATTTGTATAAGGCTTTCCTGGATCTACGCATTGGATATACGCATATGCGTTATTTTCTTCTTTCGCCAGTCCTAACTTTACAGGGTCAACGCCTTCTCTCAACGCTACAACATAATGCAATAAAGGAGGTAATGCGTGTATGCATACTTTATCCGTCTCCTTTAAGTTCAGCTCCGGTCCCTCTATCACTATTTTCTCACCTCCTTTGAAGACAACACAATTCCCTTGTATTTCTTTAACTCTTATAACCACTCGATCTGCCATTTTCGCTCACATAGAGATATTCACCGTCAATGAACTTAAAGATGTTTGTTGTTTTTTATCATCGCTGCTGGAATGCCAATCGCCGCGACAAGCATTGCAATCCCGTAAATCGTGGATGCCATCCTGTATAACCCTAAATCGCCCGCACCAGGGTATCTTCCTAAAAGAACCGTAATAATAAAGCCAAGGGGCAGGGTAACTACGGATACTAAAAAGGTTATGCCGACATCAAATGCGAATTTTTTGTGCGGTTGCATGGTTTATCTCCCGTTACTTAAAATATAAAAGCTCCACCAAAACTATGAATAATTTCTTCATTAGCCGGTAATTCTTTTTATCAATACCCATTATATAAATAGCCAGTTTAATATAAAGTAAAGTACGAGAAGGAAAGATAGATAGGGATAAAGGGGGAATAAAAAGATGGGATGGGAAATAGAAGAATTATGTAAATTAGTCAAAATTCAGCCAGAGATTTTAGAAGCGGCTTTTAAAGAATTATGGCAGAGGAATCCAGCTCTTTATAAGTCGGTGATAATAAATGCCTATTTAGATGAAAAGATAAATTTAGGAAAAGCTGCGGAGTTACTCGGGGTGCATAGGTTGGAATTGCAAAACGAATTGAGAGAGAAAGGTGTTCCGATTCGCGGACTCTCTAAAGAGGATGTGATAGCGGAGGTGGAGGCTATACGAGCGTGGAAAAAGAAGCAGTTGTAGCAGATAATACCGTGCTATCAAACTTCGCTTTAATCAAAAGGGAAGATATTTTGGCTAAGTTGTTTGAAAACACGCTTTTTACAACCGAAGAAGTTATAGATGAATTAAAACGAGGAGAGAAGAGGAACGTTTTACCTAAAAGGGATTGGCAATGGATTAAAGTATTAAAAATTGAGTCATCACAGGAAGAATTCCTATTTCGATTGCTCGCAGAATCGTTGGGAAAAGGAGAGTCGTCTTGCCTGAGCATCGCTATATCAAGGGATCTGAAGGTATTGACTGACGACAGGGATGCAAGAAGGCTTGCCCAGAGAAGGGGAGTCCCAGTTTCAGGAACCATTGGTGTCCTGGTTGAAGCGGTGAGAGAGGGACTTTTATCCATTGAAGAAGCTAATACAATGCTTTCGGATATGATTGAAAAGGGTTATTTCTCACCTTTTGAAACTTTAGATGAGTTAATTTAAAAATTTCAGTTGAACTCTTTATCGTTTTTGCTGGGCTGTTACAACCACAAGCATCGCAATCCCGTAAATCGTGGATGCCATCCTGTATAACCCCAAATCGCCCGCGCCAAGGTATCTTCTAAAACATTTGAGAAAAGTTTTATCAAAAAATTCAGCCATGGACTTCAAACTTTTTGAAGTTTGGATGACAAAGCCAAGGGGCAGGGTAACTACGGATGCGAGAAACGTTATGCCGACATCAAATGCGAATTTCTTGGAGGGATGCATTGGTTATCTCCTCTCACCTTCTTGTTAAGGTGTCAAGCACCTCTGCAAACTTCCTTGCCATTTCTCTTTGGCTATATTTGTCAATTTTCGCTCTTTCTCCTTTGTACTCTACATTACCTTTCAACTTATACTCATCATAAAATTTTTTAAGAGCTTTTTTAACATCGCCCACAGACGTTGCATATACACCAGCGTTAGTTTCAGCTAATAAATCTTTCACAACTCCTTTTGGACCACCTATGGCTAATATAGGTCTTTGAGCAGCTAAATACTCGAAAATCTTTGCTGTGTAAACTCCAATTTCTTCTGGATGATCCCATAATAGAAGGAGTAATAACTGCGATTCTTTCTGTTTTTCCAATGCAACTTTTCGAGGTATTATTCCATACCAGTTAACATTATTTTGCAGCCCGTAGCGTTCAATATCATTCTCTAACCAATCCTCTGGTGGTCCATAAAACCTTACTTCAATCTCATTTGGATTTAGTTTTTCTTCAGAAATCAAATCTCGTATAGCCTCGAAAAGTTTTGCGGGATCTCTTTTTCCTTGATATAAACTGCCTGTATGGGTGATTGTGAATTTAGTTGTCAAATCCACAGGTGAGATATTCATTTCATCCGGATCGTACCCATTAGGTATCACATATATATGTTTCCCTTTATGCAATGTACTCAATTTTTCTGCTAAATATATAGAAACCGTTACTAGCGCATCCGCTTTAGATAAAGTTTTAATTTCTAACCTCTTCTCTCTAAGTTTTCTAATAGGACTATAGTTATAATAATAATTTTTTGTCCAAAGGTCACGGAGGTCTGCGATCCAAGGAATTTTATACTTGCTTTTTAGCTTATTAGCAATAAGGTGGCATGTTTCAGGTTTAGAACTGCTGATCATTGCATCAATGCTTTCATTGCTTAAAAGCTCGCTACCAGCTTCAACTGCATAATTGTACCAGCCCTTCTGTGCATCGGGATATGCGATAAATTCACTTAGGAATGTTAAAATAAAATCTACTAACGATCTCTTATTTTTTGATGTGGATATTCCAAATTGTTTTTTTACTCCTTCATCTGGTTTAAGTCCAAATCGTTTTTTCCAAACACCTATAACATCATAGTAAGGAGTTTGTATAACTCTAAATTGTGTGTTTGAGTTATCAGGCAATGCCGTTGTCAAGATTATAGCTTCCCAACCAAACTCACGGAGATATTTAGCAAGTCCTTGTATGCGTAAACCGCCTACTGCTGTATTTGGCGGAAAATGATAAGATATTATTAAGATTTTTTTCATAGAATCACTCTCCACCTATCCTAAAGTACGAACATACCAAACATCAAACCCACCATTGGAATACAATTTATCTACACCCCGATCATGTTCCAGTTTTTCAAAGTCGCTTGGATACCACCTAAGTTCTGCTATTTCAGGAAAAACATCGGTGTATATCGACTCATCTCTTTGCGTAAGTCCTAAATAGACATCTTTCTCGTATGATGCAGATAATGAAGAGTGATTATCATAACCGAAATGAAAAGGGGCTCTTAACTCTTCCGGTAAACGCCGTGGAATCTTCTGCTCTCTTTTTTCCTCAGGGGTTAATAGGAGGTCGGCGAATCTATGTTGTGCAATAGATATACCGGATATTTTTATATTTAAATCTTTATTATGAAAAAGCCAATTCATACCTTCTACCTCAGTTTGTGTTGTTTGCCAGCTAATACTTAAAATATAGGGAGATGGGTAAAGTTTTAGCATTCCACTTATAGATACACTAACTATGAGAGTAATTAGCAAAACGAGAGCGAACTTATGGAACGATGCTTTATTGTTTTCCCGTATTTTCTCTATTATTCTATACAGAATAAATCCAGTAAAAATTGTACATATCATCACGATATAGACAAGAATTCTAAGCGGTCCAAATCCTACGTTTAAAAAATAAAGCATTACGCTAAACAAACCAAGTATCAATAGCGGACCATACAATGGGAAGAGATTGTTAGTTTCTTTATTAGTACGCGTTTCTTTCCAAAGAATTGGAAGGCACATTAGCGTTAGAATAATATATACAAAACTCCCCCACATTACTTTGAATATTTGTTCAATTACGCTATATCCGTATCCTTCTGCATAAGCTATCAGTTCAGTTAACTTTTGAAGATGCGAAGGTCCTCCTTCTACCATTAAAGTATGAATATTCCGTATGGTCAAGTCCCATACATAAAAAGACGAGATCCATGATATGCCCCATACCAATAAAATCATCAATAGAGTAGCATTGAATCTACCTATACCCTCATTGTTTGTTTGTGATGTGCCTTTATTTATTAAAGCAAATGCTCTCTTTGGTAGATGTAACGCGATAAGTGTAATCATCAACGCAAAAGTAGGTACTGGATGAAATGGCGGATACAAAAACACCATGATAAGAATCAGTATTTCCCATTGTATCTTGCGTGTGGTAAAAACTTTGACCAGAATAAATAATAACATAGGGAAAAGAAGATTGGATAGATGATTAGGCGTGAGGTTCAGGTACCATCCATGGACTAATGTGCAACTGGCTACCGTGGCTAATATTACATATCCCTTACCCGGTAAGATAGACTTCGCAAAGAGATACATAAATGGTATATATAATAAACCAAAAAAGAGAGGGATTAATTTATGTAACGAAATTAGATCTATACTTAGTATCTGTGAAAGTTCGGTTGTATATATATGAGCTATTGGATAGAAGAGTATGCGTGGAATGTGACCATCACTAATAATTTGTTTGATAGTCCCTATATGTGTAGCCGGATCGCCAGCCATACACCACATATAGTATCCTCTTATAATATGGAGTGATAGACATATTATGTAACTCAAAAAGACCAGTAAAAGTCCAATCATCCATAGATTATGCTTTTCGTATTCTCTATTGTAAATTTGATGGACGATAATTGTAATCCCACAAACAATAGATAAAATCAATGAAACCCATAGGATTGCGGGTGTAGAGCTATAGATTGATGCTTCATAGCCGGTAGCTGGTGAGTTCCTTGCCACAACGAGCGCAATGGTGATTAAGATAAAGCATATAACAGCTACGGTTTTAATGATTATATTCCTATTACCGAACTTCATAAAACCATTTTTAACCTTTCCTAACCTAAGCCATTCTGACATACTTATCGATGCCAGCGGAGCAAACGCAGCTTCTGGAGAAATTGTTCTCCGTCTATACACCGCCACAGCCGACATTAAGAGCATAAATAAGAACAGCGAAAACGTAACAGGATAGAGTCTTATCCCAAAAGGTGTATAGTTTAGCGCAAGCCCTATCAAAGGTGTAACAGCTATGCTAAGTCCCAGACTTAAAGCCAATCTCTCAACACCATCCAAATCTTTTTCTCTTGGGAACAACGCGCAAATTAGCACGTAGCCAGGGAAGAACAGGATAAAGGGTAAACCAAGTACGATGCGCGCTGGTGAATCTGGGAAAAAGACTATTGCGGCAATAAGCAAGGCTGAGAGAATATTTAATAGAACTAAGTCTCGTTCGGTTTTAAGGGTCAGAGATTGTGTTGTCATAGATCGTCTAATATTTTCCTATACTTCTCCACAGCCTTCTCATAGGTGAATTCCATCTCTACCAGGGCACGGGCATTCTCAGCAATTTTCTCCTGATTAGGATGGTTTAAAGCTCTTATGACATTTCTGGCAATGTGCTCCGGTAAGTTATTCTCCATGATAAATCCAGTTTCCCCATCTTTTATCACATCAGGAACGCCACCAACTGGTGTTGCGAGAACAGGGGTGCTGCAAGCCATTGCTTCAAGCATAATATTTGGAAGCCCTTCAGTATATGAGGGTAAAACAACTAATTTCAATTCGTTCAAATGATCTGGTAGGTTCCCATGAGGGATCCATCCTACAAGTTTTACCTTATCATTTAAGTTTTTTTCATTTATATATTTTTCAATTTCATCTCGTAACTGTCCATCTCCGCCTATTAAAAATTCTAAATCGTCTCTTTCATTTAGTATTTCTGGGATTGCTTTGACAAAATTCAAAATGCCTTTTTCTTCACTTAAACGCCCTATATAGCCTACTAAATTATTTCTCTCACTAAGTTTTTTCTTTACGTTGAATTTGTTGAAATCCAGGAAATGTTCGTGAGCGATCAGAATTTTGTCCTTGTATTTTTCTAAGTTCCATTCTTTGATGAGGTTCGGGGAGTAGAGGATTAATGTATGGGGCAAGAGATAAGTAATATCCAATAGAACGCGTAATGGTAAATCTAATAATTTATAAAAACTAGGAAAAGTTTCTTTTAGTGTGTCTGCGGCTGAATATGTAGGAATATACACCACTTTCTTCCTTAAAAAGCGCGCTATAAACATAGGCATCGCAAGAAGGATCCCTCCATGATAAAATAACCACATATCAATATTTTTAATAGTTAAAAAATCATACACAATTTTTGGCAAATTGATGAGTATATAAATGAAACGTTTATGATGGGGAGTAGACAATCCCAAGTTATGCGTATATATTTTTTTAATTCTCTTATCATCTTTAAAATAGGTATATCCCGCGTCTCCAGTAATAAGATAAATTTCATTGGCGTGAGGAGCTATACATTCTATAAGACTTGAAAGTGGATGAACTCCAGATTTTTGTAGTCCGAAAGTAAATATTCCAATATTTAAGTATTTAGTAGATTTCTTCATATATCATCACTAGCTTTGTTATTATACTCTTTATGTCGTAGTTCTCTACGTATTTAAAGGCATTTGTTTCAATTTTCTTTTTCTCCTCAACGTTATCCAGATAGTATAAAATTTTATCCAAAAGTTCATTTTTGTTTTTAACTAACACTCCATTCTCATTATCCTTAATTATTTTCCTTACCGAAGGAATTGAATAAGCTATACATAAAGTTCCAGAAGCCATTGCCTCTAACAGAACAATTCCAAAACCTTCCATCTTTGAAGGAAAGACGAAAATATCCGCTCTTTTATACAATTCTATTAACTCTTCTTTGGATATATTCCCGGTAAATACTACACTTTTATCTATGTTTAATTTCTCGCTCAACTTTTTTAATTCACACTTATATCCATAATCGCCCCCCACCACAATGAATTTAATATTATGGTGTTTGCTTAAAATCTCAGGCATCGCTTCTATTACATCCTGTATCCCCTTATATTTATCAATTCTCCCAACAAAAAGCAGAACTTTATCTACATCATCAATCCCGTATTTAGCTATTATGTCCGGATTTGTTTTTGCATTTCTATATTTGTCTAATTCAATTCCATTAGGGATTATCCTGATTTTACTAACATCTCCGCCCCTTTCGGCATATTGCTGTATCTGATCTTCTGTTAAAGCAATCAGCCTTGTAGAGTTCTTAAGTAAGTATCTTCCAAAAGTTTTGTCATATATTTTCTTAAACAACTTAGCATCAGTTGGCAAATCATCAGGGATTATCAAGTCATGTGCTGTTAATATAAACGGCTTTTTACACTTTTTTGCATAATAGCAACCTGCAAGAGATGAAGATATATGATATCCATGGGCATGGATTATATCAAATTCATGTGCAGTTGCTTTTAATTTTTTGAACATTTCAGGAATCCAATTGAAGCTCCAAAACCTTAATCTCATATCGAATCTTTTTACAGTAAAAATCTCAATAAATTCCTCTTTAGGAAGATTTGCATTGATTTTCGGCTTGACGAAAAATGGTGGGCTAAGAGCTATGGAAAGAACGTCATCTTTTGAAAGGCTCGTCGTTGTATAAACTGTTACTTCATGTCCTTTCTTTGCTAAATACTTGGATAATAAATATGTATGTCTTTCAGCCCCTCCGATTGCTGGATAGAATCTATTTTGCACAAAGAGTATTTTCATATTTAACCTTCTCCAGCAAATATTCCAATTTCTTAACAATCTTCTCCCAATCGTGGTTCTCCACAACAAACTCTCTCCCACTTTTTCCCATTTCTCGTCTAAGCTCCTCATCGTTAAACAAAAACTCTATTTTTTCTTTATATCTCTTATGGTTTGCAGCATACATCACCTTATCACCGGCAATAGCTTTAACCCCCGGTAAACCAGTTGAGATTACCGGCTTCTCACATGCCATGTCGATTACCTCGTTGATTCCGCTTTCTCCCATAATACCGAATACCTCCTGAGTATAAAATCCCTCCATGCAAGCAATATCAGATACTCGTTCAGCAAGACGTAATATATAGTTTTTGGTATCGAAAATATTGAGAAATTCGATTTCATTTTTCCATCTTTGTTTAATCTTGATTTCAAAGACATTAGTAAAGCAAACATCCCTGCAAAGACAATCAGAGTTAAAACAAAATGCGTGGATACAACTTTAATATTCCATGTGAGAATGTATAGAATCGGAATTGCTAAAAGGATAAAAGGTGAAAACATTGCTAAAGCCTTATGTGAAGGAAATATAAGAAGACTATACCAGTCTCGTGGCGGTATAAAATAACTTAAATACTTAAACATGTTCTGTATCGTCCCGATGCTTGTTCGCTTCCGCTGTTTTATCTGATCCTTCGGTGTTATGGCAGAGGGTTCATAAACCTTTGCCTCCGGTTCATATTCAACTTTATAGCCCTTTTTTCTGATTTTTACGCACATATCCAAATCCTCCGAGAGCATTCTTGTATCCACATCCACGAGCTCTTTCCTCCACGCGTTTATCTCGCCATGGAAAAGACACGCAGAATCAAGCACAGATTCCCCTTTCCTCATTATGTATTCCAGATCCCAATAAAAAGATTCTGATGCAGCAAGTTTATTTTCAGGATTTGCTACGTAATATCTTCCTCCGACTGCACCCACCTTTGGATTTTTGAAGTGTGGCATCATCTCTTTCAATACGTTTTTATCAAAAACTGAGTTTGCATCTGTTATTAATACAATCTCCCCTTTTGCATGCTTTTTCCCTGAATTTATCGCAGATGCTTTGCCTTTTCTCTCTTCTTCCTTTATTAATCTGAGGTTCAATCCAGAAGAATAGTGTTTTTCAATGAGCTTCTCCACAATTTGTGCTGTATTGTCGGCAGAGCCAGAATCCACCACTATAATCTCATAATTATCCTTTGGATAGTCCAACTCAAACAAATTTTTAATCCGCTTCTCGATAACTTTCTCTTCGTTGTATGTTGGCACTACGATTGATACAAACGGCTGAAAAGAATAATCCTTGTTTTTTGGTTTTGCTTGTATTGCGACCACAGCCATTAACGAGGGATAACCCACGAACTGCCAGATGACCAAGAATGAAAGTAAGTACAGCAGTATAACGATTACACTCATAGTACCAGCCCCCTATTTCCCTTCCACCAGTCGTTAATACTCAATACCGTAACCTCGTGTTTTTTTTGGATAAATACTTCACGAACTGATGCGGTCTGTTGTCCAGCCGAAGCGCTGGACGTTTTATGCAAACTTTCCTGAAGTTCCTGAAGCATTTTTGGTATGCTGCGATTTCTTCATACAATTCTCTCTCCAGCCCCACCATCACCAAATGGATTTTTCAGTTCCAATCATCTCCCATGTTCAAATTATGTATTCCCTTTCCTCTAACTCTTACCTCAAGCAGCCCTTTATCTTCACAATCCTGTTTTTATAAGCTCTTAGCTCTTTGAAATCCCGTATTGCAGTTTTTTACTGACCCGTTCATTTAATCCCAGTTTTTCCAAATCAATCTTCCCCGGCTTAGAAATTAACGATAAAATATCTCCCGGAGTCTTTTTCGTAACTTCATTTAATTCTCCTTTGGGCTACCATCTCTAATCTCTAAATATTTCTCCGTTGTCATCTTAAAGTTTTTTGCATTAAGTATAAAACTATCAATTAATTCAGCCTGTTGCCTGCTCCATACTTCGTTTGGCACGCTCTTAACCCATCTTGCATAATAATGAATGAATTCCCGTCTTTCC
>Ga0190316_1000095_pt1 | contig 21133 bp, 15 predicted proteins | sample 48701112_MG_FD_161663 | JGI IMG/M metagenome (GOLD analysis project Ga0190316, IMG submission 161663) | Hydrothermal vent sediment bacterial communities from Southern Trench, Guaymas Basin, Mexico - 4870-11-1-2_MG | ecosystem: Environmental > Aquatic > Marine > Hydrothermal vents > Sediment ... | reverse complement strand
CCTGCACTCAGTCTGATCTTTGTGATACAGAAGACAAGTGCGTCGGTTCCGGGTTTTACTGGTATGATGGTTCATGTCACGTGGAGGCCCGTTGCCGAGTGGACAACCTTATTGGGTGTGAGACTAAAGAGGATTGTGGAGGAATAGAAAAATACTGGTATGATGAGCAGTGTAACGACGCTCCTGCCTGCACTCAGTCTGATCTTTGTGATACAGAAGACAAGTGCGTCGGTTCCGGGTTTTACTGGTATGATGGTTCATGTCACGATGCGCCTTCGTACAGTGAAAACTGTAGTCCGTCCCATCTGGATGCGTGTCAGAGTAATCGAGACTGCCAGGAGGCGGGCGGGATCTGGGATGGCACCTCATGCCATGAGAAGACCTGCAGTAATTACCCGAGCGCCTGTACAACGGAAGCTGAGTGCAAAGGCCACGGAGGATACTGGTATGACGGCTTCTGCCATGCACAGGAGGAATGCAGCCAACAACGTGTGGAAGGGTGTAATAATTTTTTAATTTGTACAATGAATGGCGGCATTTGGGAAAACAATGTGTGCTGCAGGCAAGATGACCCTCCCGAACCCGTTTGCGATTCAGATCACCTGGACCTTTGTACCACAGAAACAGCCTGCGAAGGCGCCGGTGGATATATGTCAGGTGGTCAATGCATGGCCCGAAAAGCTGTCCCTTCCGACCAGACATCCGTCGACTTGAGCGGGCATATGGAAATCAGCCCTGTTGACCTGGGAGACGGGGCGGCCGATGGTGAGATCGTGCCTGGAGACAAGATGCACCTGGGATTTCATTTTGCGGGATATAAAGGGCCTGTTGATATATATGCAGCCATCCAGATACCTGACAGCGGGTTCTATTTTTCCCAGGACAACGCAGAGGCCCCTCTTACCACGGAGTTTTGTGCCTTTCGACGCAGAGATAAGGGTCCCGTGGATGTGGATATGATAGATGATTTTGATGTATGTGAGGTACTGGGGAATCAATACAATGGCACCTGGTGGGTATATTCCCTGGTAATACCTGCCCAGGAAAGGACATTTGACTCACTTGAGGAATTCTTGAGCTGCCTGGATGAAGGGCAAGTGCCTTATGGATTGGGGTGGTATGGGTTCTGGGTAAATTGTCAATAGGAGAAAAATGTGCTCTAAAACTCACCTCGGGAAGACTGTGAACCTGGTTCGATCCGGGATAGAGGTATCCCTGATCCTGTTTGTATCCGTCCTGTTCATGTATGCACCCTGTCTTGCCGGACAGGGGGAAATCGTGCTGGTGAACCCCGTGTGGAAGGGGGTCTTGGACCTGCAAATTCGCGATTTGGCGCCAAAAGGGCTGGGATCTTTCCAGGCCTGCGAGGAATCCATCTCATCATATGATGAGTTTTATCTCTCCCTGATAAGGGCTATGAGATCAAAGAAGACAGATATTTCTATCTGCTTTGTCCAGGGATCAGGGGTCACGGTGAATGAATTCCTGGAATGGAATGAGCGTCTATTTGAAAGTGAACTGCCCCAGGAAGTCCCCTGGCTCTTTTGGTCCTGGACAAATATGTATCGCCGGTGCAGTTCCGACGCACAGGGTCTCGTAACACAGGCAACATATAGCATAGATTACTGGTACGGTGAGGACGAGGAAGATGCGCTTGAAACAGGGCTCAAGGCGACCGTCAGGGATCTGATATCTCCTGATATGGACATGGTTACCAGAGAGAAGAAAGTCCACGACTGGATTGCAAACCACGTGACATATGACGACAGCCTGGAGAGGCATTCCGACTACGATGCCTACATGGGATCAGCGGTATGTGAGGGCTATTCCGTCTTGACCGACCGTATGCTCTCCATGGCCGGGGTCTCTGACTTGATTATATATGGTGACGATCATTCTTGGAACCTGGTCAATGTCTGTGGTGGCTGGTTTCACCTGGACGTGACCTGGGACGATTTGGACTTGGACTGGGACGGAATCCGCTACGACTATTTCAACCTCTCTGATTGGCAAATGGGTGTGGATCACACATGGGATGAGAATAATTACCCATCTGCCTCCCAGGCATTTGATGAAGGTGCATGCCAGGGAGAGATTGAGCACCGGTGCAGTATTTTTGAGCCGGAGCTCTGTGACACCGAGCTGAAATGTATAAAGATAAGCGGCATTTGGTGTGGCGATCATTGCGGTGTGGACGGCTGTTCCCAGATATTATTGGCTGCACCGGAGATGCCCCTTCCGGCCCTATCCTATTCGTCTTATGTGAATCCTGAGGAGAATGTCATCGCTGTACCCGCAGGGCAGGTGCTTCTGCAACCCTCCATTCAGGTACCGGGTGAAGATCGAGGAAAAGAGGCAACATTGTTTGCCTATATTTATTTGCCTGACTTTGGTGCCGGGATTGATTTTCATGGAACCAGCCAGGTTATTCTGGATGATGTAACAAGTTTTGATGGATTATTTCCTTATCCGGTTGATTTGAGCGGGCAAGGAGGCCTTGTCTTTTGTGTCTATTACGGTTATCTCCTCCCTGACGAGGCGCTGAAATACAATGCCTATACCGTGCAAGTGAGCTAATTCCTATTATTATGCAAACACATGTTTGTTAAGAGCTGCATCCTCATCTTTTTCTCCCTGGTCCTGCCCCTGAACCTTTTTGCCGCAGGGCATTTCCCGCCCATGAGAGTATATCTGTTAAAGGGGACATTTGCTGCGGCCCCCTGGCACTTAGATCGTATTCATGCCGTTTCTGCCCAGGAGGTTGCCTGCGGCAAGGGTGTCTGGGTAGTCCTGGTAGACTCAGGGGTAGACATTGACCACCCCGCCCTGAAAGGGCATATCTTGCTTGACCTGGCGAGAAATTTTGCAGATGAAGACAGGCCCTATGATGTAAATGATCAACTTGGACATGGGACGGCAATGGCCGGCCTGATACTACAAGTTGCCCCCTGCGCAAAGATTATTCCCATAAAAATAAATCCTGAAGGCTCAAATTCCTTTACAAACGAGGCCTTTGAGCTGGCGATGGATTACGCCTTGGGCCTCAAGGAGGAATATCCTGAGATCAAGATCTTGAACCTGAGCCTCGTTGTTGATGAAGAGGACGAAGATATCAGAGGGAAAATGGCCGGTTTGGTGGATGCAGGTCTCCTGGTGACGGCTGCCGCAGGCAATAGCGCCGCATATCATCTGGCGTTTCCTGCCAATCTTCGGACCACTATAGCGGTTTCGGCCATTGATGACATGGATTCAACCGTATCTTTTGCCAATTATGGGCCGGCGCTTACTTTAGTGGCGCCTGGAGTGAATATCTATGCGCCATATTTAGATGACAGTTATGCGACTATTAGCGGGACCTCTCCGGCCACTGCCTTGACATCAGGGGCACTGGCCCTTGTTTCGGAAGAGGTTGATAACAAAAACGGGGCCCTTTGGGCACTATTGGCCGGAAGTGAGGACCTGAATACCACCGGGCATGACGATATGAGCGGGTTTGGATCCATTGATGTAGAAAGGGCGGCCAAGGAGGCAAAGGCAGGAGAGATATATCTGCTGCCGGAGGAGGTGATTGTTTGCCCGGGGGAAGACAGGACCATCTATTTTTCGCCATCTGATCTGAATGTATCCAAGGTGACCAGCCCTGTTGATATTATTGAAAGCGGGCAAAATTTCCTTACATTAGAAGCAATACATGCGGGAGTTGGATATATTGAATTTTGCAAACAGGATGCATGCCGGAAGGTTATGATAGAGGTAGTGCAAAATAAGGCTGCCCTAAAGGGCGAAAACTTCTTTTATCCCCGATACGGCACGCAGGATAAGGAAGAATTATATGGGTACTATGCCCTTCAGGTTATCGAGGAGCAGCAGACTGAAGGTTGCTGGTGGCTTAGTTTTTGGTGTGGTGAAGGTTTTCAAACGGTATGCCTTTCTCAATGGGCAGACGCCGTTTTTCGCCCCGGGTTTGACATGGGATTTCTCTTCCCCTCGTTCCCTCTGGAGAAAATGCAGCCCGGCATATATGAAATGGGGATATTTTTTGCCGGCGCAATAGGCCCTCAGAAAAGGGCCTTTTTCGTTAGGTATTAAGCGCTTCTCGCAACGTTTTATCTATGAATTCCGTAAATTATATATATTTTCCCAAATGGCACTGTGAAATGGGGGACATCCTATCTTACCCCTGTCAAGTTAAAATATTTCTTTTTTAAAAACAGCTAGTTGAACATTTGGATGTCTGATAAAAACCCTTTTAAAGGAAAGCGTCCTTTTTTCTACCCTCTCAGAATTTACACAAGATATTTTACACTACCAAACAGGGCTCGGTTACTATTTCTGTCATTCTACCTGTATTGAATGAACAAGATCACTTGGAAGGTACAACAGTACAGAAAATAGTCCAGCAGTTGGAATCATTGGAGATTTCCTATGAGATTGTGATAGTAGATGGCGGTTCATCGGATAATACACGGCGTATAATAGAGCGAATACAAAGCTCCAATCCCCATATTGGTGTTATCCGGTTTACTGGGAATTTTGGCAAAGAGGCAGCTATGTTCGCAGGACTTTCATATTCTAATGGCCAGGCAGCTATAATAATGGACGCTGACCTTCAGCATCCCCCTGAGATTCTGCCCAGAATGCTGAGATTATGGCAGGACAAAGGGTTTAAAATCGTTCAGGGAATAAAGGAATCCAGACCGCAAGAACCCTTGACAAGACGCTTTGGTGCGCGTCTCTTTTATTGGATTATGTCAAAATTTACCGGATATAATCTAATCCAGTCTACAGACTTTGTCTTGTTGGACCGGTCCGTAATACGGACCTATTTGGGACTTCCTGAAATTGAATTTTTTCTCAAGGGACTGCTTTTGTGGTCTGGCTATGAAAGGGTTGTTGTCCCATTTAGGTGTGATGTAGGCACAAGATCCAGAAGCAGGTGGACACTTCTTGGCCTTTCCCGGCATGCTGTGCAAGCGGTTACCTCATTTTCTTCCCTTCCCCTCCAGTTTGTTACAGGAGCAGGTCTTATAACACTCCTGTTCAGTGTGGTTCTGGCTGTCCAAACCCTTTACAAAAAAATGACCGGCCAGGCTATTGAGGGATTTGCCACAGTAATTCTGCTGTTGCTAATTATTGGAAGTGTACTTATGATCAGCTTAGGTATTATTGGGCTTTATCTGGCCAGAATATTCTCCGAAATAAAGGCAAGACCAAGATACTTAGCAAAGGAACTCTTGCCCCCTCATGAAGATGAGAGACATCTTTAATTTTGAAACGATTGATTACTTCGCAGGAATTTAGGAGGAGGTCATTTGTCTTTCCATCCAGATCGCTGAAGAACGATTTTTTATTACTATGTTTTCTATAGATGTCAGGGGAATCAGCAAGGTCTTTCGTATTTATGACAATCCTACTTTAAGGCTGAAAGAGATAATTATCAGAAAGAAATGCCACAGGGAATTTATGGCCCTGAAAGGCGTTTCATTCAGCCTCATTCCAGGGGATACCCTTGGACTTTTTGGGGACAACGGTGCAGGGAAAAGCACCCTTTTGAAGATCCTTGCCGGCACCCTTGCCCCTACCAGTGGCGTTTTCAATGTCAATGGGAGAGTAACTGCTTTACTGGAGCTTGGGGCAGGATTCCATCCGGAATTTACCGGAAGACAGAATATATATTTGAATGCCGCCTTGTTTGGCATGTCCGAGGAGGAAATCCGGGACAGGGAAGGAGATATCATCGCCTTTTCCGAACTGGGTGATTTTATAGACCAGCCCGTAAAGACTTATTCCTCCGGGATGTACGTAAGGCTCGCCTTTTCAATAGCAACAAGCATAGACCCGGAGGTTCTCGTAGTAGATGAGGCCTTGTCTGTTGGTGATCAGCATTTCCAGAAGAAGTGCATAGACCGGATGATACACTTCTGTGAGGCAAAAAAGACCATAGTCTTCTGTTCCCACAGCATCTATCATTTACAGCAGTTGTGCAAGAAGGGAATTTGGCTCCACGAGGGCGAAATCCGGATGCAGGGCCCGATAAGAGACGCCCTTGATGCCTATCAAGATTACGTGCGGGAATTGGAGGGAAAAAACAAAGGCAACACGGCAGAGGATAAAGAATTGGCCCAGGTGGCCGGTCATGGCGACCGGATTGTATGCATAGATGAACTTTGGCTTGAAAACGGCAAAGGAAAGAGGGCCAGCCAGGCAAGTACCGGGCAGGATATAAGGCTGAGGATGCGTATCCGGGCACTAAAAGAGGGTGTAAAGGGGCACGTTGGACTTGGGATTCTCAGAAACGATGAAATGCTTTGTTTTGGAACCACAACCTTAATAGATGGAAAGCCTGCTGTGGAACTCGATGATGGACGGGATTTTTGCCTGCATATAGATTCCGTGCCCTTACTGCCGGGGTCTTTTATGGTTTATGGTCTTGTGACCGATGAACACGGGCTCCATGCCTATGACATATCCCGCTCTGAACCCATAAAGGTGAGTTCTGATTCCGGCTACTATGGTATTACAGCAATGGGGCATGAGTGGAGACTTTGATGTTCAGATACCCTTTTGCATCCACACTTTCCACTACCTCCGGGCTGAAGAAGAGGATGGACTATTCCCTCGTGTTAAAAGGCCTTGGATGCTTCCCATACGGTCTTTCGGCTGAATTGGCCTTTTGGCGGGGGAAAGCCCTTTTGCATAATCATTCTGAAGTCTTTGAAGAGATAAAGGAGAATTTAAGGGCGGTTTTCACGGATTGGGATGATCAAAGGCTTTTCCTTGAGGCAAAAAAAATTTTTGAATATGCGAGCCTTGAAGAGGCAGAAGGGGCAAGAATTGCGCTAAAAAGAGGGAAGTATCTTGAGAAATGGGTAAAAATATCAGGGCTTGAACACCTTCATCAGGCCGTTTCCATGGGGAAAGGGGTCATCATCACCTTTCTCCACATGGGGTCTTTTGCTTCTGTTTTATGCAGACTTGGTCAGATTCTTCCCGTACCCATCCATGCCATAGCCTGGCCTTACCAGGAGTGTCCATGCCCTGTCTTTCGCTCTTTCATCCATAAAAAGGTTGAGGGGATGAGCGGCTTTATGAAAGGCCGCTTCTTCTTTGTGGGGCAAATTCCTGTCAAGGAACTCTATTCTGCGCTGGACCATAACGAGATGCTGGTAATTCTGATTGATGCACCCATTGGGAAATCAGCCCGTGTGGAGGTAAACTTTCTCAAAAAGAAGGGCCGGTTCCCGCTCAGTGCCTTCAAGATTGCCGCGAGGAAAGGGATCCCTGTTCTGCCCATTGCCGTTTACAGAAAGGATGGGGATCTTACGATTCGTGCGGACATATTGACACCGCACTCAGTAGAATCCCCGGCCGATTGCCAGCGAGTATTCCAGTCTGTACTCTCAAACCTTGAAAGTTACATTTACAGGTATCCTGCACAGTTTTTCTACTGGACATCACCAACCAGTTGGAGAACAATAGACACGATCTAATCCATGAGACGCTTCGAAGAGTATGCAGGCTGGCAAAAGAAATTCCTCAGGAAATTGGCTGCCCCCTTTGCAGCCTTTCTCAAGCGCTTTCATCACGAGTTCTTTACGCTTTGGGAAGACCTCGGGCTGCATGTTACACCAAATCATTTCTACAGTCCGATCCCTGATACCCGGTATTTGACCCCCGACACCTGCCATTTAAGCCTCTCCGGCATGGACCTTGACATAGACAGCCAGCGTGAATACCTGGATGACATCTCCTCGAGGTTCAAAAAAGAGTGGGAAGAAATCTCGATGGCGGGCCACATTACAGAAACGGGTTTTTTCCTTGGCAACGGACGTTTTGATGGCATTGACGCCCTGTTTGCCCATGGTATGGTCAGGTCTAAAAGACCAGGACGGATAATCGAGATTGGGTCAGGCTTTTCAACAAGGATTTTATCCTTTGCCGGGAAAAAAAATGGAGGCATAGACATATGGTGTATCGACCCATTCGCCGATGAGTCCCTAAAAGGGCTCTATGGAGTCAACCGAATCTACAGGGAACGTGTCGAGACCTTTTCAAAGGACTTTTTCTCCTGTCTTAAAAAAGATGACATCCTCTTTATTGACAGCAGCCATATTGTCAGGACCGGAAGTGATGTCATCTTCCTTGTATTAGAGGTGCTGCCCAACCTGAAGAAGGGGGTTATCGTCCATTTTCACGATATCTTTTTCCCCATGGATTACCCCCTATCATGGATAAAGGGTGAGCACAGGTTCTGGTCGGAACAATATCTTCTTGCCGCATTTCTCGTTTACAACAAGAGGTTCAAGGCAATCTTTTCAAGCAGCTTGATGGGTTATTACTATCCGGACCTGATGAAGGGGACCTTCCCCCTGCCCGAAGAACTGGTAAAAAGGATCGAGCACGAATTTTCAAGGATGTTTCCCGGCATCTCATGGTGGGGAGGCGGAAGTTTCTGGGGAGTGATAGAATGAGGAAAAGGGCTTTATCAACCTCACTAATGTTCTTTGCGGTTATTATCATATCATTATCTTCATATAGCTTGTCTTTTGCCTACACGAGAGCTGTTCACTACTGGGGGAATGCCTGGCCGGTAACTTTCTGGAACAGCATTGAGCTCAGGCGTGTTGATGATGACTTTGCATCAATAAAAAAAGATGGTTTTGATACAGTGATATTTGCTATCCCATGGTGTGAATTCCAGCCAACTGTCAATCCTATTTCATATAATCAAAGAGCGTTAACTACCCTGGAATATTTACTCAAAAAGGCGGAAGAACACCAACTGAATGTCATGGTTCGAGTCAGCTATGCATGGGATTTCTATCCAGGCGCCAAACCAGGGCCATGTGAAAGGTTGCTCCGCATCTATTATGATAAAAGACTTTACAAGGCATGGCTTGATTATCTTGGAAGACTTTGGCAAATCGTAGGACCTCATAAGAATTTTATTTTCGCCTTCCTGACATGGGAAGATTTTTTTTATGTATTTAACATTTGTACTCAGACTGAAGTTGAACGTGTCAAGTTTGCTAAACTAAGTGGCTTTCAGACATATCTTAAAGGGAAATTTTCCCTGGAGGAGGTCTCTTCAGTATATCAAAAGCCTTTTCATTCATGGGACATCGTACCTGCTCCAAAAAGGGATGAGGCGGGTTTCAAGCTCTTTCTTGAGTTCTGGGATGACTGCCTGATAGACAGGTTCTTTCTGCATGCAAAAGAAGTGTTCCCGAAATTAGGCTTGGAGATCAGGATTGACAAAGATCCTATTTATTCAAACAAGAAACTCATTCATTGGTATGATCACAAAAGACAGTATAAGGTCCCAGGACTTGATATCTATACAATCTACTATTCACCTGCCTGGGGGGCAAAAAATTCGATGGACTATGAACTTTCCAATAGTGTGCTGAAAAGGCTTGATTGCATGCTCTCATTTCTAAAATCCGAGACGGGCAACAAGAGAATCTTTATTGATCAGTTCAATTTTTACGACAATACTTTCTCTGCCATTGGAAATACAATAATACATCCGGATGCCTTAAAGCCCTTTCTTGGCGGTTCTTGCGAGATACTGAAAAAATATACCTATGGATATGCCCTTTGGACCTATCAGAATTATGAGCGAAGTGTCATATATAATGGCTTTTTTGAAGCAGGCATTGAAGGATGGAGACATGGAGATAACGTGAAGGTTTTGACTGATCAAGGGGATTCAAAGGCAATTATCAGTCAAGGCGAAAGTCTTTCTCAGGTTATTACTCATGACAAAATTTCCGTTGCGGTCTTTCCTGCCTTTAAGAAAGTAAACCTATGTTTTGAGGCCTCGGCAAAAAGTAATTCCGCTAACCTGATAATTTCAGTAGAAGGAAGGTCTGGAAATAAAAAGAGTTTCAGCCTGAGGGAGAGTCCCAGACAATACTGTTTTAAAGTTCCGATCAAGAAGAAATATGAGTTGTTCATGGCCTCAGCCAAAGGTGATGTGATCATCGATGACATCAGGTTTTTTGCAGGAGAGCAAGATCTAATGTTTTATGAAAAGGATGGGAAGCCTGGATACCTTCACCGTGCGATCATCAAATTGAATGAGTGCCTGGGAAAAAATTAGGTGAGATGAGAGACAATATAAAAGGCCTTGTGGCATGGCTTTCTGAAACCCTCGGGGATCTGGATGGGATTGTATTGGAAGCCGGATCTTTTCAGGTAAAGGGGCAGGAGGGATATGCGGATCTCAGGCCCTTTTTCCATGGGAAATTGTATATTGGCATCGATCAGCGGTTGGGTCCGGGGGTGGACTCTATTCAGGACATCCATTCCCTTGGGATTAAAACCCGGAACTGCTCTTGGGTAATCTGCCTTGATACCCTTGAACACGTGAAAAATCCTTTAAAGACAGTCGACGAATTAAAAAGGGTGCTGACATCACCGGGTATCCTGCTCATTTCTTCTGTCATGGACTTTCCTATCCATGAACACCCGTCTGATTATTGGCGATTCACCCCGCAGATCTTTTTTGAAATGTTGTCCGGCCTAGATGCCAGGGCAGTCCTTTACCAGGGAGACCCCCGAAAGCCCCATACGGTCATTGGTATCGGGGCAAAGGGGACCGATCTCGATCTTGCGTGGCCGGAGGAGCTTGCCGGGGAGCAGCTTTATGTGCTTGGCCGCGACCTGGCTGAAAATAATGTGCAGACCGGCAGAAAGAAGAGGGGGCTGCGTTATGATTATGTTATTGATATTAACGATACCAATACCTCCCATTCAAAGATCCTGAGACAGGTTTCCCCTGCAAGCAACGTGTTGGAGATAGGGTGCGCCACCGGATACATGACTCAATACCTAAAAGAGGAGCTAAGTTGCACTATTACGGCCATAGAAGTGGACCAGGCAGCGGCATCCCTGGCAAGGCCCTTTTGCAATGAACTCATAGTGGGAAATGTTGAGCAACTGGATCTTGCTTCTCTCCTTTCCCGGAAGCGTTTTGATTACATCATCCTTGCGGATATCCTGGAACATTTGATACATCCGGAGGGGGTACTTTCAAAGCTGAGGTCCTTCCTGAAAGAGGATGGTTCTCTGCTTATCTCCATCCCCAATTCGACCCATGCCTCCCTGGCACTCGATCTAATGGATGGAAAATGGGATTATAGGCAGACGGGCCTCCTTGACGCCACCCATCTTCGTTTTTTTACCTTGTCCTCTTTTCTATCTCTGCTTGAACGCACTGGATTCTGGGCCATTACAGTTGACAGGGTCATAATCGATCCATGGAACACGGAGTTTCATTCCCTTTGGTCACAGTATCCGCGAGAGATCACAGCATATCTCGAGAAGGCAAATCCTGAATACAGGACATATCAATTCATAATAAGGGCAGTTCCCATGGGGCCCCATGGAGAGGCCGAGCTGTTTCGTGAAAATTTTGAAACAGCCAGAAAGGCCCTGGCGGAAGCAAAGGAAAATATCTCTGGCCTTACGGGCCAACTTCATGAAAAAGAGGAAGAGATAAAAGGTTTTACGGGCCAACTTCATGAAAAAGAGGAAGAGATAAAAGGTTTTACGGGCCAACTAAAATCCCTTGAAGAGAAGGCTGAAATCATAAAGGGGGAATATGAGAGGCTAAAAAAAATGTATCAGGGGATTGAAAAGGATCTCTACCGGGCCCGTTTTGAGCTCAGCAGGATGGAGCAATCCCTTGGATGGCGCATACTCGCTCCCTACAGGAAACTCATTGAAAGGATTTTGCCTAATGATACCGGGAGGAGGCGGGCTTACCAGCTCTGCACCCATGCCCTCGCTTACGGTCTGAGGCAAGGGCCTGCCGCATTGAGCCGGAAGACCATCGATTATTTAAAAAGGAAAAGAGGTGCTAAAGCAGTAAAGCCCCTTCCCGGCCAGATGGAAAGGGAGTGGCATCCCCTTGAATTTCCGGAATTCAAGCCCCCGCCCGATGTTTCCATCATTATTCCCGTTTACAACAAAGCACTTTACACTTTCAACTGCCTGAAGTCCATAGTGGAACATCCGGGTGAAAGATCCTACGAGGTCACCGTAGTGGACGACGCCTCTTCGGACGAGACCCCGAGGATGATGGAGGAGATGAAAGGGATCTCGCACCTTCGCTCGGAAAATAACATGGGTTTCGTGGCATCCTGCAACAGGGGCGCAAAGGGTGCGAAGGGGCGCTTTCTTGTCTTTCTCAACAACGATACCATGGTAACCAACGGGTGGCTCGATGCACTGCTCGAGACCTTCGACAGGTTTCCCCAAGTTGGCCTTGCCGGGGGAAAACTTGTCTATCCCGATGGAAGACTTCAGGAAGCAGGAGGGGTGATCTGGGATGACGCCTCGGGCATGAATTTTGGAAAGTGGGATGATCCCGAAAGGCCGGAATATAATTATGTTCGCGAGGTGGACTACTGTTCAGCGGCGTGCATTGCGGTACCCAGGGACCTTTTCGATTCCATAGGCGGGTTCGATACAAGGTACAGCCCTGCCTACTACGAGGATACAGACCTTGCAATGGAGGTGAGAAAAAGGGGGTTCAGGTCATTGTACCAACCCTTTTGCACCATCGTCCATTTTGAAGGGGTGACCGCGGGGACCGATACCTCCAGCGGGGTGAAGCGGTACCAGGAGGTAAATCGTTCGAAATTCCTCGAAAAATGGAGGGAGGTGCTTTCAAGGGATCATCTTCCCCCTTCCGCCCCTCCCTATCTCTTCCGAGAAAGGGGCTACAAGGGGCGCATCCTCGTCGTGGATCATTATGTCCCCACTCCGGACAGGGATTCAGGGTCTCTTCGTCTCTTTTCCATTATGGAACTTATGGTGGAATATGGCTGGAAGGTGATATTCTGGCCGGACAATTTCGCAAAGAGCGAACCATACACGGGAAATCTTCAACGGCTCGGGGTCGAGGTCTATTACGGCCCGAGGTCCTTCAGCAAAGAGATCAGGATCATGGGCAACTATCTGGATGCTGCCTTCGTGGCCCGTCCCCACATTGCCCCCGGTTACATTGAATCGCTCCGCATGGAGAGCAAGGCAAGGATCATTTATGATTCCGTTGATCTTCGCTTCGTAAGTGAGGAGCGCAGGGCAAAGATAGAAGGGGATGATGCGATCCTGGATGAGGCAAGGCGCTGGAAGGACGTGGAGCTCTATCTTTCGAAGAGTTCCGACAAGGTAGTAGTGGTTACCCGGGATGAAAAGGAGATCCTCGAGAAAGAAGGGGTGTCCGAAAAGGTTGTCGTTATTCCCAATATACATGAGGTCACGGAGAAGATACGGCCATTCGGTGAGCGAAAGGGGCTCATGTTTATAGGCGGGTTCCTCCATCCCCCAAACATAGATGCCATGCTCTGGTTCGTCCGGGAAATATTTCCCGTTCTGCGGGAAAAACTCCGGGACCTTAAGCTCACCATCGTTGGGAGCAATCCTCCCAGGGAGATAAAACGTCTTGGGAGCAGCGATATCGAGATTACCGGCTATGTGGCGGATGTTACACCCTTTTTCCAAGGCTCCAGGGTGTTTGTCTCACCCCTTCGCTATGGCGCAGGCCTTAAGGGAAAGATCGGCCAGAGCCTTGGATTCGGGCTTCCGGTGGTGACCACATCCATAGGGGCAGAGGGGTTTAACGTCCATGACGGGCGGGCGCCGTTTCTCGTTGCAGACAGGCCCAAGGAGTTTGCTGAAAAGGTTTTGGATCTCTATTCCAATGAAGCGCTCTGGAACGATCTTAGCAGGCTTGGGAGGGAATTCATAAGGGCGAATTTTTCAAGGGAGGCCATAAGACCAGTTATCCATTCCCTGCTTGACGAGGTGAGGAAGAAAGAAACTTGAAAACCTTTTTCCAGGCCCCCATATTGTGGATATCGACCATGGTCCGTCACAAGACCCTTTTGAGGAAATTCTTCACCCGGGAGATACGGGGAAGATTTGCAGGCTCCATGGGAGGGGCCCTCTGGCTTCTGGTAATGCCCCTTTGCCAGATCCTCGTCTATATCTTTGTCTTTGACGCAGTGTTAAAGATCCGCCTAAATTCCCTCCACACCGGCACGGACAGCTTCGTCCTGTTTTTCCTTACGGGCATGTTCCCCTGGCTTGCCTTTTCCGAGGGACTCAGCAGATGTTCAGGAATTCTTTACGAGAATAGCAACCTCATAACAAAGGTCCGGTTTCCCATAGAGCTTCTTCCAACCATCGGCGTACTGGGAAGTTTTGTCATAAACGGCTGCGGCTTCCTGATTTTTACCCTCTATCTCGGTCTGATTGGGAAGATAGGCTGGCAACTTATCTTCACACCCCTTCTTTTCATCCTCTTTTTTCTTATGACAATCGGGTTCGCTGCGATAATCTCGGCCCTTTCGGTATTCTTGAAGGACATCCAGCAGGCATTGCCAATAATTCTGTTTGTCTGGTTTTACTTCACCCCTATACTCTATCCTAAGGAGATGGTTCCCGAATATTTCAGGTATCTTTTCTTCATAAATCCGGTATTTCCCTTTATGGAACTCTTTCACAGCCTGCTGCTTGGGACCACTCTCTCCATCACCCACATAGTACTATCGCTCTCCTGGACTGTAGCTGTTTGTATGTTCGGCCTCTATCTCTTTTCCAGGCTCAAGACGTCGTTTGCGGATGTGCTGTAATATTTCTCATGCAGATTGCACCTCGGAGGTAAGAGGGATTGATCCCATATCTTCATTTCAGGCACGGATTGCACGGATGTTTATCCTACCGTGTTCAAACGGCTCAGCCAGGTAACCAATGAGGTGGTAGAGTAATTGCGGACACCTTTTTAAGAGTGAATTTTATTAGAGATGGAGGTGTAAGTGATGAACAAGAAGAGAAGGAAATACATCACGGAATTCAAGGAGGAAGCGGTAAAGTTGATCATGGAACAGGGTTACCAGGTAGCGGAGGCTGCCAGGAATTTGGGGATCAATGCCAGCGCGCTGGAGGCGTGAGCTTGAAGGCGGAGTGGAAGCATCTTCGGGCCTTGGCAATGTAAAAAGAAGGAGCATCTCATATGAGGAGAAAGTATTTAGCGTTGGGGCAATATGATACCGATAAAATTGGGAATCGTTATCTTGAACGTTATGACCCAATCCTAGAACCGTGGGTTGAAAAGAAGATCAAACTTCTCGAGATCGGAGTGTATAAAGGCGGGTCACTTTTGCTATGGCGTGACTACTTTCCATAAGGCACGATTGTTGGCATCGATATTAAGGTACCTAAAAACGTAAAATTGGCGAGCGTATTCACTTTTTTAAGGGTAGTCAGGCAGATCCTCAGTTCCTAACTGATGTGAGCAAAAGGATTGCACTAGAAGGGTTTGACATCATCATCGACGATGCGTCTCACATTGGAGAATTGACCAAGATAGCGTTTTGGCATTTGTTTGATAACCATCTTAAGCCCGGAGGGCTATATGTCATCGAAGATTGGGGTACTGGCTACTGGGATGATTGGCCTGACGGGAAGAGGTTTGATGCAAAACCGAAGATTTTGTCGACGGTATGGCCAAAAGTGCTTTCGCGGCTTAATATCGCAAGAAAGATACCTTTCAAAATTCCTACCAGCTCTCACAATTATGGTATGGTAGGATTTATCAAAGATCTTGTGGACGAACAGGGGGCGGCTGACCTTACTAGGGCACGGCTCACAGGAAAGCCGACAAGGCAATCGAAGTTTGAGAGGCTGCCATTTCTTTTTTTCTTGGGATTGTCTTTTGTTTCAGTCTCAGCCCCCTCTTGGGGGCTGAGACATTTGGTTGTGTGCCGGGCACGGCACACGTTCTTAAGGGTGAGGTCATTATAGCAAGCTCGGGCTATAATGAGCAAGTCCCAGACCCAGCCTGATGGAGGCGAAGGGTGTAGCGTTATGGCAAGGGATATCAGGTAACGGATATTCTGAAGGAGGCCGCTTTTCTACGGAAAGGTAACGCAAATGTACGGGGCGACGCACAGGAACCGAGTTAGGCGAATCTGGCTGGGACGAGTCCGCAACACAGGACGAAGTCCTCTATCCATCTTTTAAGGGCCAGGGGCGTATACTCGGCGCTCACGTATAGAAAGACGTGTGCTCACCCCGGGAGGTCCGTTGTATCTCTTGTGACGGCTGATTGAAACTACCGGAATAGGGTAAACCGGTTTATCAAACATCCCCGGCGCTGATGGAAAATCGTATCCTGACTGTCAGCGAGCCAAACTCTGTAATGAGAGGGCACCACAAACCTTAAGGATACGACGGCAGCAGTAACAAAGAGTGAGCAAGCCGCAAGGTGCGCTTAGCGTGCAACGGAAGTCAGCAGAGGGCATAGTAGCCAGTGAAACGAGCCCGGTGAATAGAAAAGCAGGGAGGTCTCACACTGGTAAAGGCCCGAACGGTGGCCTCAGCCGAATGGTGGGGATAAATGAGAGAGGCAGTAGGAGGTATGTACTTATGATCATAACGCAGCAGTCGTCTGAAATGACCATAGCGTCATATCTTACCGACCCCTCGACAGGAGGAAACCGGCTCATGGAAATTATCTGTGAGCGGGAGAATATCCGCCGGGCCTTAAATCTCGGACTTTTTCTCCCCGGATTTCATCTCCTGCCTGATCAGCCGAACCGCCTTAGTAGGTGATCCGTATGCTTGGTGGTGTGGGAGGGGCGGTCAGCGATGGCCGTCCCTATCCCGATATCACTATTCAACATTTACCTCATAGGCGTTGTAGTATATATCACCTGAACTGGTTACATAGCCACAATATACATCAAACACAAGGCCCGCCCAGTCAGTAAAATCAACTGCACCAAGCTCAATGGTTAAGATACTGCTTTCACAGATAGAAGAGGCTAAAGGAGAAACATCAATACCAATTCCATAGTCTGGCAGCCAGATATACATAATAGGCCAATTCACATCACTACAACTATTTACGCTCATTTGAGGCACCACCATGGCGGGAGTTGGATTGATAGCGATAGGAGGAGTATCAGCAGGATTTATAAACTCACCCCAAGGAGAATAAAGAACTGATAGCAAAGGATCAGGTGGGGCAGCATTTTGGATTGTAGATGTATTTATACTAATTGTGCCATTGTTCAGAGCTGCAGGCTTTACGGAATTTCCGTCTATATCGCTCATGACTACATTAGATAGCTGAAGCTGTGCTGTACCAGATGCACCAACAATTAAAATTGTTAAAATAGCAATTTCCCCACTAGGCAAGGGAGTTAGATCCATTGTAGAAACGATTACTTTGGCAAATCCATCGCCATAATTAGCTCCCCAAAATACATCGATATTTGTTAAGGCACTTCCTTTAGTTGGGTCTGTAGTTACTATCAGAAGTCCAGTATCAAAAGTAACATCAAACTGCAATCCCACAACATTATTAGTATCGTTTGTAAAATTCACAGGAATAGTGATGGTCTGCTCTTGGGTCCCACTGGCACTACCCACAGTAAGTGTCTGGGCATAGCCAGTAGTAGCTACTAAAATTAACGCCACCCCAATACCTATCATTTTTAAAAAGTTCTTCATAATGCCCTCCTTATGGCAAAAAATTTGCTTAACCAAATTATATTGCTTTTTTCTATAATAGCTTAACTGCTCCCAATTCTTTATCTTCAGTTCTTATCTATCCGTTGCTACATTTTTACCAGTAGCATCACTCAAAACCACATTGGAAAGAACTAGGACAGAAGGCTCATCTGAAAGAAGGAAAAAGCTTACCTTAGCCAAGGTGCCATTTGGAAGAACGGGCAAAGGAGAGGTAATAGGTGGAATAATTACCACCCTTATCCTTCCTGGAGAAACTTCCTTTGCCATCAACTTAAAACCTGCACTTGAAACAGCCTCTGTGGGAACTATATCTCCCGCAAGTGTAAGAGAATTCTGATCATAGACAATATCAAGCTGAGCAGTTGCTACTTCTCCATCGCTACTGAGATTTACCACTGCCTCCAACTCAGCACCATACTGGGTGGTATCAAGGTTTAGGATGGCCTTCTGAGCCCAAGCCAAAGGACAAGAAATAAACACCATGAAAACCCCCAATACCAACCCTACCATACCTTTTCTTATCATCACTTTCTCCCGTAATAGTTATTTCCCTTACTCCTTACTTCCTTACTCCTTACTTATCACTACCCTCCCAATATCTTATTTATCACACAGATCACATCCTGGACATTGACACTGCCATCGTTATTGCAATCAGGATTACCGGAGGCAGTGCCGGTATCTAAAATCACATTAATAATGCAGATCACATCCTGGACATTTATGCTTCCGTCACCGTTTGCATCGCCTGGCAAACAGGACATTATAGTATTTACAAAAGGCCCCTCCTTAGGAGCTGGATGAAAGTCTCCTACATCAAATTTAACAAATGCCTGATTGCTAATCTCAGTTCCATCTGGCAAATCGGCTTCAGGGTCAACAGAAAAGCTCACCCAGCCAATTTCGTTTCCGCTCTCAGTAATTGGAGGCAAGAAACCCGCCATCGGGTCTTCAGGGGTATCCATAGTCTCAGGGTCGAGTGACCGGAAAGTCCAGTATATTTTACCTGTTTCGGGATCAAACGTGCCTTCCACATTTACAATTAAATCCTCATCCGGACGCATATCCACATTGACATTAAAGTATTGGCAAGGCTCCAGCTCAACAGTCCATTTAAGGAATCCTATTTCTTCGAATCTAAAGGTATTCCAGTCAAAATCGGTATCCAACTGATCTTTTACAAAGACGTCACAAGCCGGCGCAGTGGCAGTTTCCTTGTTCCAGAAGTCTACTTTATAATAAAAGTTTTGGTCCGGTGGCACAACATGATCATTTATAGCAGTATCAGGCAAGTCAAAGCCGGTTGGCCCATATTTGTCTTCGGGGGTGGAAGAATGGACCACACTAATTGGTAATGGTAAACCCAGAACACCTGGAAAAAGCTCTTTAAAAATCTCAATGCCAAAACCAGCACCAAAACCAAACCATTTTCCCACGATATATGGTAGAATGTCCTGAACAGTCCAAATTTCGTTGCCAGTAAGTATCTCAAAAAGGTTTCCAGGATTTACATAAAATTTATCATCTATCTCTGGTACCTTTCTTAGATAATCACTTGCTACCTCATATATAAAGGAATTACAATTTTTGCAGCCTTCCTTTAAAGGAATGAGCGAATAGTCTCCTGTCTCAGGGGGCTCAGGGGGGTCCGTTACCCTTTTTTTAGCCCTTTCTGCAATTATTTCCCCGTGTTCTTTAGTAAAACCAGGATAGGTCGCACCTCCTAGATATTCACCATCCTGCTTAAATTGTGAAAAAGGAATGCGCCGAATCACATATTTGTCTTTTGGTTGGTCTCTCGTGCTTAATTCAATTACTTTTCCATTCCCAACATATATTCCCACGTGCATACCAAATGCACCCCCGACTCCTCCAATTCTGCGAAAAACAAATACGCCAGGAGCATCTGGAACAGTATCTGGAGGATAGTAGGTACCGCGTGCCCTTTTTTGTATTTCTACATTATTTAAGAATAATTTATTGGTCGGTTCGATGATTTTTGGTGGCCTTAACTCTTCGGGTAACGACATTATCCCATAGGAAAGTTCTACAGACTCTGTATTTCCACACTTTAGAATTAGATTCATGGTTCTTACTTCATTGGCCCTTAAAATAGGAGTGTAAATACCAACCAGGCTATTATCTTCTGAGCTTAAAAAATCAAAGCTTGGACCTATCTTGAAAGAACACCCAGGTGAAAGCCCAATTGGTATTAAACAATCATAGGCTCTAACAGTTCCTCTATTCCCAAAACGAATTACATAGTTATTATCCCTGCCAGCCCTTATTTCCCCTCTCCCTATTATATCCACCCATAGCTCAGACTTTCCACCTTCCTCAATAATAAAAGGTGTTGGTGCAGTAACAGTTTGGCCATCGGGATTAGTCACGGTAAGATTCCATTCACCTGGCTCTCTGTCCTTTAAATCAAATGTAGCCCACATGGTTTTACCATCTGAGCTGCCTTCCACATGTTGGGCAACAATATCTTCATAACCTGAGCGGTTAAGTGAAACAGTAGCATTTGAATCCAGCCATCCACCGGTTATTTTTATACTGACTATCCCCGTGTTCCCACCCTTATTAGTTGATAGGTCGCTAATTATAGGAGAATATTCAGGCAAGGGCTCAGTTTGAGGTGTCACATCAGCCTTAATAAGAACATCTCGTGTCTGGTTTTCACTCCAGTGATGATTTTCCCAAAGCATTGCAGAATCCATAAACTGTACAATATATGTACCTGCTTCAGGGTCGGGTATCTCCATAGATGTTCGTGTTCCTTGACGACTTACCCAGTGATTATTGCTTCCATATTCATTATAATAGATGTCAAAATGACTCCACAGTCCCATGGCTTCAGCTTCAAAATATAATGCAGCCTGCCCTGGCGGCACCTCAAGTTGATACCAGACAGAGCCATAGCTACAATAGACCTTTCCTACTGTCCAATCTCCCAGAGACAAACCAGGCAGTGATGACCATACATTAAGAATTCCCTTTCCAGCCTTGGATGCAGTTATAATAATAGTATAAGACCCAGGCTCAGGATCAGGGATGTGCAAAATCAGGTCATGTGAGCCACTATCTTTGGCAATCTCTTCCCCATTATGGATTAGTGATAATTCCCCATGCCAGCTATTGCCATAGCTCACGAGTGTGGTCTTTTGGAGGGTAACAAAGAGATTTTTAATTGTGGGAATAGATATATCATATGTTAAAGATTCTCCCTTATCTATATCCACATCTGGAAAAGAATAGAGCATACCACCTGATAGTTCCTGGACTTCAACGGCTTTTTCTATTACCTTTTCATCCCCATCTGGCCACATTACCGATATATTATACAGACCTAATGGAGCATCAGTGAGATTAAAATGAGCAATTGCCATCTGAGGAGATGAACATATAACTGTTTCAGCAGGGATGTAAGCGCTCTCACTCCGTAACTCAACCCGCATTTCATTGGTAAAGCCTATTCCTTTAATGTGAATTGTAACTTTATCAGAATTAGGCAGGATTCCAGGATAAATATCACAAATGTGGTGTTCAACAGTAATGGCCTTGATACTATAATCTGTGA
>Ga0190316_1000094_pt1 | contig 21457 bp, 18 predicted proteins | sample 48701112_MG_FD_161663 | JGI IMG/M metagenome (GOLD analysis project Ga0190316, IMG submission 161663) | Hydrothermal vent sediment bacterial communities from Southern Trench, Guaymas Basin, Mexico - 4870-11-1-2_MG | ecosystem: Environmental > Aquatic > Marine > Hydrothermal vents > Sediment ... | reverse complement strand
CTTCCCTACCAGGGAAGGGGGGGACCTCCTCGTAGGGTGAGACCGCTGCTCCGACTTCCCCCCTTGTAGGGGGGACTGAGGGGGGTCTCATTCCGGTAGTCATTTTTATTCGTCAAATCAGCCTTGACGAAACACCTGGGTATCCACAACATTTTCACAACATGCGGTCACGATCCGCGCCAACACACCGTCCGAGTCCGAAAATACCGCGTCATTTTCTGTGTACCTAACCCCCTGGCCCCCTTCCCTACCAGGGAAGGGGGAGACCCCCTCGTAGGGTGAACCGCTGCTCCGACTTCCCCCCTCGTAGGGGGGACTGCGGGCGCGCTTGGTTTGTCTTCCTAGCGGAGACCCGACTTCCCCCCTTGTAGGGGGGACTGCGGGGGGTCTCATTCCGGTAGCCATTTCATCCCTCAAGTCAGCCTTGACAAAACAGTAGCCTATCTTCTACTCATTGACCAGTCTTCAGGCTGTGGTAACATTCAGGTGAGCCTGAGTTAGCCAGGTGATCGCGTTCCGTGGCAACACGGGCCGAGGAAAGTCCGGACTCCACAGGGTACAGCGCCGGGTAACCCCCGGGCGGGGCGACTCGCAGACAGGGCCGCAGAAACAGACCGCCGCCGGTCCCTCAGGGCCGACGGTAAGGGTGAAAAGGTGGTGTAAGAGACCACCGGCGCAGCGGGTAACCGTTGCGGCCAGGCAACCCTCGCTGGGAGCAAGGCCAAGCAGCAGGGAAGGCCCTCGGGCCAGGGAGCGACCCGTTCCCCCTTCTACGGGAGCAACCTGCGGGTAGGCTGCTGGAGATGCTGGGAGACCGGCGTCGTAGATAGATGATCACCGCCTTTATGAGGAACAAAATCCGGCTTATCGGCCGACTCAGGCTTACCACAACCGGGGCGGTGTCCATTCCAGCGGGCGACCACAAGGGTCGCCCCTACTGAACCAGCTAGTTGACTTTGGTCCAACCGTGGGTAAGATGTCCTTATGTCACAACAATCCTCTCACCTGACGACGGGGCGCAAGGATGACCACCTCCGCATCAACCTGGAGGAAGATGTCTCCTTCCAGGGGTTGACCACGGGGCTGGAGCACTACCATTTCACCCACCAGGCCCTGCCAGAATTGAATTTGGTGGATGTATGTACCAGCACGACTTTCTTAGGAAAGCAACTTGCCTACCCCCTGCTGATCGCCTCCATGACCGGCGGCTCTCCCGACGCAGCCCACATCAACCGCCGGCTTGCCGCAGTCGCCCAGGAATTCGGCATCGGCATGGGATTAGGCTCACTGCGGGTGGCGTTGGAGCACCCGGAGACAGCCTGGACTTTCCAGGTACGCGAGTACGCGCCCGATATCCTGCTGCTGGCGAACCTCGGGGCCGTGCAACTCAACTACGGCTACGGGCCGGAGGAATGTCGCCGCGCCGTCGAGATGACCGGCGCCGACGGGCTGTTCCTGCACTTGAACCCGCTCCAAGAGGCGCTGCAACCGGAGGGCGATACCAATTTCGCGGGTTTGGTGCGCCGCATTGAGGCGGTTTGCCGCGTACTGGAAGTCCCCGTCATCGTGAAAGAAGTGGGATGGGGGCTTTCCGCGCAAGCAGCGCGTTGGCTGGTGGAGGCGGGCGTCGCCGCTTTGGACGTCGCTGGGGCCGGCGGCACCTCGTGGAGCCAGGTGGAGATGCACCGCAGCCGTGACGCCGTTCAACGGGAGGTCGCCGCGAGTTTCCGCGCTTGGGGGATTCCCACGGCGGAAGCGGTGCAGCAGGCGCGTCGCGTCGCGCCGGAGCTCCCTTTGATCGCCAGCGGCGGGCTGCGCGATGGTCTGGAAATCGCCAAGACGTTGGCTTTAGGGGCGGATGTGGCCTCGCTGGCGGGGCCATTACTGCGAGCCGCCGTCGCCTCGCTAGAGTCGCTGCGGGAGCGGGTGGAGATCATCACACGGCAGCTCCGCATTGCCATGTTCGCTGCCGGGGCCGAGGACATCCCGGCGTTGCAGCGCACCCCCCTCAGACCTCCGAGGTCTTCTGAGACCTCGGAGGTTTTCTAAACAAGGAGCACGCATGGATCCCTTCTCACGTTACCTGTCAGCCTTAGAAACAGAGATGCGCTCAGCTGTAGAGGCGAGCTCTCCCGGCCCGCCGCTGCTCCGGGGAATGCTGCATTACCACCTCGGCTGGGCGGACGCCGACTTCCGGCCGGTGCGACAGGATAGCGGCAAGCACCTGCGGCCCGTCTTCCTCTTGCTCGCCTACGAATCTCAGGGAGGAGCTTGGCGGCGTGCCTTGCCGGCCGCTGCCGCCGTGGAACTGCTCCATAACTTCTCTTTGATCCACGATGACATCGAAGATCACGATATCACCCGGCGCGGGCGCGCTACTCTGTGGACGTTGTGGGGAGAAGCGCAAGCCATCAACGCCGGGGACGCGCTTCTCGCCATTGCCTGTCACGCGCTGGCGAGATTGCGGACGACCGGCCTGGATGCCGGCTGTATCTTGGAGGCCCAGAGCCGTCTCAATATCACCGTGATCCAGCTAACCGGGGGGCAGTGCCTGGACATGTCCTTTGAAACATGGGAGACTGTACCGGAGGAAACCTACTTGCGCATGGTGGGAGGCAAAACCGCCGCGCTCCTGGGGTACTCTTGCGAGCTCGGCGGTTTGCTCTCCAGGGCCGCTGCCGGCCGGGTCGCAGCCCTGCAGGCATTTGGCTACAATTTAGGGCTGGCGTTCCAGATGCAAGATGACCTTCTGGGGTTATGGGGCGATCCGGCCCACACGGGCAAACCGGTCGGGGCCGATCTCCGCCAACACAAAAAAACGCTACCCATCCTGCACGGACTGCAGCATAGCGCGGAACTACGCGCCCTACTGGCTCACCCCACCCTCGACGAAGCGGACGTCGTGAGAGCGCAGGCATACCTGGAGGCGGCGGGCAGCCGGGAGTACACGCAAGCCCGCGCCCAGGAGTACCATCGCCGCGCGTTAGAGGCCCTGGAGCAGGCCGGGGGTCAGGGAGAAGCGCAAGATGCGTTGCACACCCTCGCGCAACATCTTTTGAGCCGGGATAAGTGACCGGTTGCGTCTTGACGTTTCAGCGACTTCGCGGCTACTTACCAATTCGCTAATTTGCCGTCCTACGGGGTAGCGCGCGACACGACATGGATCGTCACCGGCTCCGTTTGAGTCTCGTTGCCGGCAGCGTCGTAGACTTTGACGTAGAAGCTATGCGCGCCGACCGCCCCCAACGGCCAGTTGACATTGAATGGCGCTACCTGCCGCACCTTGAAAGGCGTCTCCTCGTCGTTGTGGTAAAACTCCACCCGGCCAATAGCGTAAATGTCATGCACCTCGGCGTTGATGTTGGCCCATTCGTCAGCTTTGTACTCATACTCCGCCCCTTCCAACGGATAGGTCAGCTCAACCTTGGGGGGCGTGTTGTCTACCATCAACTGGATGGTTGCCAGACGCACGTTCTGGTCGTGGCCCACGATCTGCAACTGCAATGTGTAGAGGCCATCTTCCAGGCCGGTCGTGTCAAAGAGCTCCAGGACATTGTTCTCCACCTGGTTGTTGTGATCCGGTCCGATCTGCGCCCACTCGGTGGGGCTCATGCCGGAGCCGAAGACCAGGCGATAGAAAGCGAAATTACCACCCCGCGCGTTCCCAATGATAGGCATTGCCCCACGCACGAAGGAATAGGCGGTGGGGCTGATGATGGCGACTTCCGGGTTGATCAGGTTCGAACCGTAGATGGTGTCGTATTCGGTGGGCGGCGTCGGCGGGCGGCGATCCTCCGGCAAACTGTTGAGCCAGTCCTGTGCCTCCGAAGGGTAAACCTCGTACACGCGCTCCTCAATCAATTCCGGCGGTGTGAAGCCATCCACGGCTAAGCGCCCCGTCTCACGGTTGACGCGGAAGACCTGGTAGAGGGTGTCCTCCTCGGTGGGTTCGGTACCGGGTATCATGATCTCGGTACGCACCGGACAGTGGCCGTTGGGCAGCAGCCCCGACTTGGCGCACACGCTCACGTTCACCAACCCGTCAACCTGGGGGAAAGGCACGATGGGTTGGTCGCGGAGACCGTATTCCATCACTGCATGCCAGATGTAGGCCGCGCCCCGCGAACCGGGCGTGTTGATCATCTTCTGATGGCTGTCGGTATTGCCCATCCAAACACCGGCGGCGAGCTGCGGGGTGAAACCAATGGTCCAGTTATCGGTGAAATCGTTGGTCGTGCCGGTTTTGGCTGCTGCGGGTCGCTCGTCGGCCAGCTCCAACGCATTCGGCGTGCCGAAAGCGGGAATGCGTGCCCGGCGGTCGGAGATAACGTCGGTGATGAGGTATGCCAGGCGTGGATCCAAAATCTGCTGTGTCTCCGGCTGATTGTATTCGTAAAGCACCTTGCCGTTGCGATCCTCGACACGCAGGATGGCGACAGGGTCCAGTTCCCGGAAACCGGGGCGTTGCTCCTCCGGCGGCACCGGTTTGCCTATCATGACTCCCTGGTTGTCGAAGACGGTGAAAGCATAGACCATGTCAATCAAGTGCACCTCGCCGCCGCCTAACGTGAGGCTCAATCCGTAATATTGCAGTCCCTTATCGAGAGTGGTGATCCCCATGCGGTGGGCCGTGCGCAGCACGTTATCCACGCCGGCAATGGACATCGCCTCGACGGCGGGGATGTTCAAGGAACGGGCCAGCGCATCCCTCATGCTGACCGGGCCGTGATAGTTGCGGCTGTAGTTCTCCGGGACATAAGGCGCCATACCTGGCCCCTGGTCGAAGGCCTTCCGCACGTCGAGGAACATGTGCGCGAGGTTGTGGCCCTGTGACAAAAAAGTCACGTAGGTGAAAGGCTTGAAAGAAGAGCCGGGCTGTCGCAGACCATCTACGGCGACGTTGAATTTACCATCTATGGCAGGGTCCCAGTAATCCGCGCTCCCGACCATCGCCAAAATCTCCCCAGTGGTGGGACGGATCACGATCACGGCAGCGTTGTTCACGTTGTAGTCCTTACCGATACGATACGCGGGCACGTCAGGGAGATATTGCGCGGCCTCGCAGCCGTTGCTAACCGCTTCAGGAATGACCACAGCGGGGTCCGCGCCCCCGAGGATGCTTAGATAAACCTGAGCTGTACACTGCGCCTGGTTGTTCAAATCCAGGTCGAGAGTAGTGTAAACGCGCAACCCGCCGCCGGCCACCAACTCCGGGCCGAACATCTTTTCCAGCTGGTGACGCACGTACATTGAGAAATGCGGGGCCTGGATGTCGAAACGTTGCTCTGACTCGGCCAAGTGCCATGGTTCCGCCTTGGCCGCTTCAGCGGTGGCGGTGGTAATGTAGCCTAACTCGACCATGCGATCCAGGACCAGGTCCCGACGCTCTAATGCCTCTTCGGGATTATCGAAGGGATTCTTCGTGGGGGATTGAGGAATGGGCACCAGCGTGGCGGCTTCGGAGAGGGTGAGCTCGCTGGCAGGTTTGTCGAAATAGCTACGCGCCGCCGCATCAATTCCATAGGCTAAGTTCCCGTAGAAGATGGTGTTGAGATACCACTCTAGAATTTCCTCTTTCTCATAGAGACGGGTCATCTTGGTCGCGATCAGCACTTCCTTGATCTTACGGCTGTAGCTGCGCTCGATCTGTTCTTCCACCGAGAAGACCGAGCGCTTCACGACCTGTTGGGTAATGGATGAAGCTCCCTGGACCGGTTCACCTCTCAGGTTATTGACGAAGGCCCGCACCAGCCCCCGGACGTTGAAGCCGGGGTTGGTCCAGAAGCTGGCATCCTCCATTGCCACCGTCGCATCAATCAAATAATCGGGGATATCGTCCAGTGAAATCCAGTTGCGATCTCCGGCGCTGGGATCAATGACCTCGTAAAGCCGGTTTTGTCCCGTGCGGTCATAGATTTTGGTAGTCTCGAAAGTTTCGACGCTGGCGGTCCGCACGTCCTCCGGGGTGGGAAGATTGGCGGTTATCGCGGAATAGCCCGCTGCGGCGGCCCCGATGGTCAGGCCGGCTAGGAGGACGTTACCCAATACGGAAAACAGCACCATCACGCCCACGACCCGGAGTACCAAGTTCAAACCGGTGCGACCACGCTGGCGTCGTCGCTCGCGGTTAGTAATCACTAACACGCGTATGATCTGTTTGAATAACGGTTGCATTCCCATATTTCCACCTCAAAAGCGTCTTGTCACACTGAATGCCCAACTGGGCGGGTTCGAGATGTTCAAACAGCAGTCATGCGCAATGCTGGCAGCCTTGTCAAACGCGGATTTATCAGCCGTGAACGTGGAGCAGCCAGAGCCTCAATTTCTATGTAGGCGATAGGCCCGGCCTTGTTCTCCTGGCGAGTCTTCCGCGCAGCCTCCAGATTGATGCGATACAGCTCTGGATCATCTTGAGGAAGCAAGACTACCTGGGCGCCATCTGGAATCCGTGCCAGTATCTCTGGATGCTCCAGAAGGTAACGCTCGAACTCGAAAGAGAGCGTCATGTTTTTTCCGTGATCGTCTCTTTATTGTATGTCATTTTCCCATTTCCCCAGACCTCGGAGGTCTGGGGATTCTCTCTCAGGCATTCCCTGACGTTTGACGTACTGACTCTCAAGCGGATAACGCTGCAACGACTGCCTGTGCCTTCATGTGAAGTCTCCCTCGCAGACAGGATCCAGCTCTATTGTAAGTTTTCGATATCTGCCAGGTCTTGTAATCGGCCCGCTGCCCGTTTACTTTTCTTCAGGTTCTCCAGGTCAATAAACTTAACCAGTACTCCGGCGATTTCCACTTCCATGCGTGAGGCATAACAACTTTCAAATTCGACCCCCGGAGGGGTTGTGATGATGTCAATGCGATTGGGAGGATAGCCGAGTTGAATGACTTGATCTGGAGTGAGAAAATCGTCGGCTTGTAATTGTAACGACTCAAAGCCAAATTGTTCCAATGCCTGGACCATCTTGGCCGCGTTCTCTGGACTTAGCTCAATCCAGACATCTATGTCTTTGGTATAGCGCGGATGGCCGTGCAGCGCCACTGCATAACCACCAATGACCAAGTAGCGCACGTGGTTAGCGTTTAACGATTCGATAAACTCTTTGAAATCTTGGTTGAGCACCGTACCGCCACCTATGATATTCTTGTCGGATTTGTTCTAACGTTGCCAGACGCGCCTGGTAGGATTGCGTTTGCCAATAGGCAAAATCGCTTTTTTGATCACGGAGCGCTGTTTTGGTATAAGTTTTCTGTACTATTGTTGCTGTTTCCATGGATTTCTCTCTCTATTATACCATACTTCCGTGGTATCTTCTCAATATTTGGGGGCAGCTCGGGCCGGTCTCTCGACCGTGCCCGTCTGTGGCTCGGTCAGGAGACCGGCCACAGCTATTTACCACTACTTATTGAGAAGATACCTTCCGTGATGGTTACTCCCCGCCATTCACCATTCACCATTCACCATTTTCCATTCACAATGTCGGCTACTTGCTTGACGAATCCCCAATATCCATTAGAATGTAAACGGCTAAATGAGCCGGAGCGTTATGTTTGAATCATTAAGTGAGAAACTACAGGGCATCTTCAACCGTTTGGGTAAGCACGGCGTGCTGCGCGAAGAGGATGTCAAGGCTGTGCTCCGGGAAATCCGGCTGGCACTTTTAGAAGCGGATGTCAATTACAAAGTCGTCAAAGGCTTCACGGCGCGTGTCCGGGAAAAGGCAGTCGGGGAAGAAGTTTCCCGCGCTCTGAATCCGGCGCAACAGGTTGTCAAAATCGTCCATCAGGAGCTCGTGGAGACCCTGGGGAAACCGGGACGCCTGGAATTTACCGGGCCGGCTCCATACGTGATCATGTTGGTCGGCCTCCAGGGATCGGGCAAGACAACCACAGGCGCGAAATTGGCCCGTTATCTGCGCGGGAAAGGGCGTTTCCCCCTGCTGGTGGCGGCGGACACCTACCGTCCGGCGGCGATCACACAGCTGGAGGTGCTAGGACGGCAGCTGGATATCCCCGTCCACAGCGAACACGGGAAAGTGGCCCCGCCGGACATTTGTGTTCACGGGGTACAGGCTGCCAAATCTCGCGGCGCGGACGTGGTCATCTTAGACACGGCGGGCCGTTTGCAAATTGACGACGCGATGATGGCCGAGTTAGAGGCCATCCGCGAGCGAGTGCATCCGGTTGAGGTGTTGCTTGTCGCCGATGCGATGACCGGGCAAGAGGCCGTCAATATCGCCAAAGGCTTCCACGATCACGTGGGGCTGACAGGGTTGATCCTGACCAAGGTGGACGGTGACGCTCGTGGCGGCGCGGCGATCAGTATGCGTGCTGTTGCCGGCGTGCCCATCAAGTTCCTGGGGACGGGGGAGAAGCTCGGTGCATTGGAGCTGTTCCATCCCGACCGCATGGCTTCGCGCATTTTAGGGATGGGCGATGTCCTGACGCTGATTGAGAAGACCGAGGTCGCCTTCGACAAGCAGCAGGCCGCCCGCATGGAGCAAAAACTGCGCCAGGGCCAGTTTGACCTGGAGGATTTTCTGGAGCAGCTGCGCCAGGTGCGCAAGATGGGGCCATTGGGTGAACTTCTGGGTATGGTGCCGGGGATGAAGCGGGCGCTCAAGGGAGCGGAGGTTGACGAGGCCCAGACTGAGCGGCAGTTAAAGCGCGTCGAGGCGATGATCCTTTCGATGACGCCGCAGGAGCGCCGCAACCCGCGCGTTCTCAACGGGAGCCGCAAACGCCGCGTAGCGCGGGGCAGCGGCACCACCGTTCAGGAGATCAATCAGCTGTTGTCGCAACACCGGCAGATGCACAAGCTGCTTAAGAGAATGAAAAAAGGTAACATGCGGGGACTGTCGTCCCTGCTGCGTTTTTGATGTATCCGTCTGTGGCCCGGTCAGATGGCCCTGCGGGGCCATGCTAGCCACAGCCAGGTTTTTTTGTATCTTCTCAATATTTAGGGGGAAACATTTCGTCAGCTGTTTTTCTCACCACAGAGACATCAACGACCATAAGGTCTTATGACCGATGGCGGAGAAAAAATAAAAAACTGTGGGCACTACCTGCCCACACCTACGGTCTGTGCTCTCCGTGTCTCTGTGGTAAAAATTACCCCGGATTATTGAGATGATATCTCAATACGTAGTGATAAATAGCTGTGGCCGGCATTGCCTTAAGGGCAATTAGCCCGAGGGCCTCCTTTGGGCCTGCTGCCCAAAACTACGCCGACCGCAGCCCAGATGGGCACGGTCAGGAGACCGGCCCGAGCTGCCCCCAAATATTGAGAAGATACCCCAAAGAGTATGGCATTCATTCCGAGGAGCGCAGCCAGGATGCCAGCTTGCGCTGTGCTGCCCAGGTCTCTCGGCTTTTTCGTTGCCCTCGGAGGAGTCGCCAGAGCGCTGGGCCGTGATTGCGGACCAAATACGCGGGACGTTGCAGATAGAAGAGCAGTCGCTTGTGCCAGGAGAAACTCCGCCGGGTGACGGGATCCCCCAGGAGCACCAGCTGCGCGTAGGCCGACCAGCCTCGCGCGCTGCGCTCCGAGAGATCGCGCCAGAGGTTTGGCAAGAGAGACTCCATTTCCGTTTCGCCGGACGTCACCGCTTGCGTCCAATTCAGAATGTCCTCAGGAGGTTCAGGAAAACGGGATGCTATCTCCGAGGGCCAGGGATCTTGCCAGAACCAGGCCACCAGGGCCAGGGCCAGGCCCACCAGTCGCTCCCAGCCTCCCGCTTTTGCCAAAGTCGCCAGCGATTCCCATTCTTGAGCCGTCCAGAAGTCCATCCAGAATTTCAGATCGGCCAGCGGCAGCAGCCCCATCTCACATTCGTGATGTTCCAGTGCGTGGGAGATCAGATACAGCCAATGTCCGACAGGATCGGGGACGAGCAGGCCGGGGAAAGAGGCCCAGGGTCGCAGACCATCCGCCCACTGCGTGAAGGTGAAAGCATCCCCTGTGCCGCCTTTTTTCATGGCGGTATGTACCTCTAAGCGCAGACCTGCCCCAGGGGGATTGAACGGCGGCAGGTGGTAGCCGCGCCCGCCGTCGAGAGCCGCTCTATAACCATGTAATTGAAGAGACTGCGTCAGTGCGGGCACTGCCGAGGGGGGCACGAGAAGGTCAAGGTCATTGTAGATGCGCAACGTGGCGGAGGGATAAACTTCCGCCACAACCTGGCCCTTGACGATGACCACGGGAATCCGCTGAAGGCGTGCGATTTCTGCCAGCTCGTGCAGCTGCCGTGTCGCCAGCAGCTGCCGGGCCGACGCGCGATAGCGCGCCTGGCGCACCGCATCCTGCAACTGCGGGGGCAGCGCCCACCCGCGCTGCTCCGCCCGCCATCCAATAAGCGGCAACAAACGCTGCGCCTGTGCCCAGGCGATAAGCTTGTCGCAAGGGAAGTTGGTCTCGCCGCTCCACCAGAGGTTCAAATACGGGGATTCATCCATGGTCTTTGGCCGAGAGGGAGATATGTCATCAATCGTCGGCAGGAGCGGAGCGCCATTCGAACGCGCGCTCCACGAGCAATACAACGCTCAATCCTCCCCAGAGCACCCGTGCCCAAAGTCGGGATTCCGTCGCAGCCATGCCCGCGCAGAAAAGCAACCAGCCGCTCGTCAAGGTCAGAGCGTAGCCTCGCTGTGCTAACACTCGGCGGACCGGGCGCGAGGACCGTTGCCCTTCGTAATAACCCAAACTCCAGACAGCCAGGAGCACTGCCAGCCCGGCAATCCAGAGAGTGTTTGCGAATACACCCCACCAGTCAATCATCTGTAGTTTGGCCTCCAGGCGTTCTGGAGATTGCAACGTAGGGGCGTACCCTTGTGGTCGCCCTCAAGCGGGCAGAGACAAGCCCTGCCCCTACACCGGCCCCCGATGATGAAATAGGAGCCAGCTCGGCGGGTTATTTTCAAGGCAGTCGCTAAAACGCTGAACCATACCCAGCCACCAATCACCACTCACTAATCACCTACTTATCTTCGGAGCATACGTTCGTTCAGTCACTTGTGACTTGTGACTTCGCGCTTTTTACCCGACGCTTCCGCTCTTGCTTCTTGCGCCAGGGCCAGAGCGATTTGCGGGCCTTTTTTTCTTCATTGGAATAGTAATAGTAGTAATACCCGCTCTTGCCGTCTGTCGGTACTCTGCTCAGCACGGTTCCTAAAAGCCGCGCACCGCTCCGTCGTAACTGTTCAACGCTCTGCGCGGCTACCCGCCGGTCGGTATAGCCCACTCGCAGGACTGTCAACACCCCATCCACTTGAGGGGCCAGAATGACCGCATCGGCTGCGGCCAAAACCGGCGGTGAGTCAATCACCACCACGATATTCTCAATCTGCTTGAGCGTCTCCAACAATTCCGCCATGCGCCGCGATCCCAACAGTTCTGTCGGATTGGGAGGAATTTTACCAGGCGGCAAGATCATCACGTTCTCCATGCCCTCCACGGGCTTCAGGTAATCCCGCCAATCCGTGCTGCGATCCACCAACGCTTCGCTCAAGCCCGGTTCGCGCTCCACGCCGGCGTAATGACATAGCTGCGGACGGCGCATATCCGCATCCACCAGGATGACCCGTTTGCCGGCCGCCCCCAGGGCCAGACCTAAGTTCAAGGCAACCGTGGATTTGCCATCCTGCGGGGCCGGGCTGGTAATCAACAAGGCCTTCAGGGGATGATCCACGGCGGCGAATTGTAGATTGGCCCTCAAAAGCCGGTAAGCTTCTGCTGTGATGGAAAGAGGACGCGCGAGCACGACCATCCGTTCTCCCGTACCATCTGCGCCAGCTAACACCGGCTCATCCCAGAGCTTGCCCAAAACGGGGGTCTGGGCCAGGGATTCGGCCTCTTCCGCGGTTTTTACGGTGGTATCTAAGTACTCTCGCAGGAAGACGCCGCCCACCGCCACCATCGCGCCTACTACGGCGGCCAGCAGCGCATTCATAGCCTTGCGGGGACGCACGGGATCCTGTGGCACCCGCGCCGGCCCGATCACACTGATCAAATCCACTGCCTGCAGCTCCGCTAACTGGATGCTCTGGTAGGCGCTGGAGAGACGGGCCAGCGAATCCTGCAGCTGGGTAATCTGTGTCTCAAGCCCCGCGCGTTCTTGAGTGTCCGTCGTAGAGGCGAGTTGTGCTTTGACCCGCCCAATGTCCTCCTCGACGCTCTGTACCTGCTCCTGGAGCTTCTCCTCTGTGTTTCGATAGCGCGCGGCCTGCCTCTCCTGGTTTTGCTCTATGAAGACCTGCGCCAGAGTATTGGCGAAGTCGGCGGTTAACTGCCGGTCGGTGCTTTCCACCTCAATCTCAATGACCTGGGTATCCCGCACCGGCTGCACGGTCAACTCGTAGGGAAATTGCGTTTTAATAAACGCCGCGACCTGAGCTTCGGTATACCCCAGTTGCAGCAGGGCAGACTCCTGCAAGGGGAGTTCCTTGAGCATTTCCGCGTAGGTCAATGCTGCTCGTTGTCCGGCCATAATGTCCGAGTAGTTTGCCCCGGAAAGCGAGCTGCTCGGCTGGATCACCAGCCGGACCTCCGCACTATACACCGGCTCCACCAACCAGCGGCTCACGGAGTACGCCGTCACGCCTGCCAATAGGCTCGCCAGGACGATCAACCATAGCCAGCGCTTGATAATTATCCAATAAGCCCGCAGGTCGATGTCCATGGTCAGGTCGTCTTCCATTCGGCGTCTCCTTTTGCTATGCGGATAATTGCGTGTGTACACTCAAAATAATTGCGCTCGCAAACTTTATCATACCACGGAACAGGTTGAGGAGAAATTCTCCGCCGTTTGCTGTTTCTCGTCGTCATTCATCGCCGCCATGCCGGTGAGCAGTCCTAACGCCAGCCAGAGGATCACCGCCGGCTTGGAACCCGGCGCCAGCGCGTCGGTCAAACCGTAGACGTGCAGAGCCGTCAGCCCAGCCAGCAACCCCAGCGCCAGAGGACGCAGGGATACGTCACGCCGCGCCACCCGCCATCCGACCGCCGCCGCGCTTCCCAGCAACGCCAGGTAGGCGATCAGTCCCGGCAGGCCGGTATCCACTGCCACCTGGAGGAACATGTTGTGCGCGTGGGCGATGTCGTGCCCCGGTGAAATGGTAAAGAGAGGGTACAAAATCCACATAACCTCGCGGAACGTTCCCAGGCCACAGCCTGTGAAAGGGAAGTCCTGGATGGCGTATAGGGCGCGGCTCCAGATCTCCACCCGCCCGGAAAGCGTCACCGTTCCTACCACGTCCGTCTCGACACCACCGGGCCTTTCCCAAAGGGCCGCGATCTGCGCCGGTTCCGTCCTGGCGTAGACCATACCCCCGAGGAGCAACATCATCACCAGCGCTGCTCCTGCTGCGCGGCGGGGCCAGTCTCGCTTCCCGGTGCCGACCCATAGCGCCAGCAGCGCCAGGATGCCCACCACCCCGCCAATCCACGCGCTGCGCGATTGTGTGAGCACGAGCAGACCTGCCGTCAGCGCCAGACCGAGCAACGCGCCCGCCAGAAGCCCGACAGCGACCCATCTCTGCCTCCGATTTTTCGCGTGAGTGAGGGCCTGTAATTTCCCCAGCGCCGCCGCCAGCGCCAGCGGCAGGTAGAAAGCCAACACGCCTCCCAGTTGATTGGCGCTCACGCCGGCCTCCGGTCCCTCCGGCAAGGCGAGTATTTGCTGAGGCAACCGCGCGATCCATGTTTGCATAAACGGTATCTTGACACTCCAGCGGACGCTCAACAGCCCCACGCCGGCGATGCCTATCCCCACCAGAATCAACCCGGCCAGGCCCCACCGCACGTCATGCCGGTTGTGAAGCGTCAGGGCCAGATACCGCCAGGTTGCCAGGCCCAGGATCAACCCCGTCGCTTTGGGCAAGGTGAGCGCGGGAATGGCTGTAACGGCGATGCCCACCGCCACGGCGCTGCCCCACAACAGTAGCGCGCCGTTGAACGGCGTCGGCGGCAAAGGGCGGCGCTCCAGACCCCAGCGCGCCAGCCACCAGAGCGCGAACAGCGCCAAGACTCCTACCGTCACAGTGGGGCGCAGGGTGGGGAACAGCAAAAACGGCGCACCGGCTCCCAGCAGCAGCGTCTCAATGACCCAGAAGTGTTTGTTGAATCTGGTGGATTGGAATTTCAAGGTTTTACTCTCACCGGCAGGGCTTATTCGCGGGAATGATCCCGGGGATGATTTTCCTCGTGCTGCGCGAATGCTTGCAGCGTGCGCCGCAGGCCTTCTGTCAGCGAGACCTGCGGTCGCCAACCCAACTCACGCGCCGCCAGCCCCGCATCCAACACCATCTGGCGGATGTCACCCTGACGCGGCGGACCGTAAACCTCCGTGCCGGCGTATCCCGTCAATGACTGCAAGGTGAGCCAGAGGTCACGGATAGTCGTGGCCTGCCCGGTGCCTAGGTTGTAAGGGCCACTGCCACCGCGCTCTAAAGCCAGCAAGTTCGCCCGCGCGATGTCACCTACGTAAACGAAATCTCGCGTCTGCAGGCCGTCCCCATCAATGATGACCGGCTCCCTGGCTAACATCCGGTCGGCGAAAATGGCAATCACCCCCGCTTCGCCCTCCGCGCTTTGGCGTGGCCCGTAGACGTTGCCATAGCGGAAAATGGTGCAGCGCAGGCCGGACATCTCGGCGAGCAGCCGCAAATATGCCTCCCCCGTCAGCTTGCTGAGTCCGTAGGGAGAGAGGGGTTGCGTGGGATGCACCTCGTCGCAGGGCTGATACTGAGGATTGCCATAGACCGCCACCGATGAGGAAAAAATCACCTGGCGCGTGTCGTGATGCGCGGCCTGCTCCAGCACATTGACCATACCTAACACGTTGATCGTTGCGTCCTGAGTGGGATGCGCGACCGAGGTCGCCACGGAGACCTGCGCCGCGTGGTGGGATACCACGTCAGGCTGCACCTCGTCGAAAACCGCCGCCAGCGCCGGGGAGCGGATATCCACCTCGTAGAGCGGCACCTGGGGCGGGAGGTTTTCCCGTCGCCCGTGGCTCAAATCGTCCACCACAAAAACTTCGTGGCCCGCGTTTAGATATGTCTCGACGATGTGTGATCCGATGAAGCCTGCGCCGCCGGTGACTAAAATTCGCATTTTAATATTCTCATTTTCAGCACCAGACTCATGGTTGGCGCAGCTCCAGGAACTGGGCTGCGGGGAAGAGCGCGCCCACCGGTTCCACGTCGCCCAGGCAGACAAGGTGCGCGGGACAGGTACAATCGGAAGCGCCAAAACGCGGCGCGATGACGCGAGCGCCGGGTCGCGCCAGCAGCTGGGCGGCCCAAGCACATTCATCTCGCCGGCCGGGCACCAGCCAGACCGCCACCGGGCGACTCACCGCTCGCAGATAATCGATGTGCCAGTGCAAGGACGTACTACCTCTCAGGTGACGCCCCACGCGGGCCGCGAGTCCTCCCGACCCCCACGCGCTTCCTACATAGACGTAGAGTCCAGCGGGAAACCGCCACCTGCCCAATGCACCGACCTCGATGAAGACCTCTTCAGAGAGCACCAGGCCCAGGGCGTAAATCCCCGGACGAGGGGTCAGGATTTCATGCGACGCTGCCACAGCATACTGCCCAGCCAAGTCAGGATCACCCCCAGAGTCGCGGAGAAGAGGCCCAGGACATCCATCAGATGGATGGCATGGTCAGGTCCCAGCCGCCAGATGAGCTCGCCTTCCTGATCTGCCGGTAATCCCAGAGCAGCCAGCCCCAACACGATGAAGAAAATGCCAGCGCCGCTGAGTGCCAGGATATGCCAGTCTCTGCTGCCGTCGATGCCTAGTCCTCCGCCGGCGGGGGAACCGGGAGGTCATCCACATCGGTGTGCAGCCACTTCTCGCCCACCTCAATCAGCATGACGGGGATTTCTTCGCGGATGGGGTACTTACGCTCGCAATCGCGGCAGACCAGCCAGTTGTCATCTCGCACCAGGTCCAGCTGACCAGGGTCCTCCTTGTCGGTGCGACGTGTTTCCCCGCTGACACAGTAGGGACAACGTAAAATTTCCAAGAGCTCGGCATCTATCATCATCACCTCCGTTTTTGCTTATCACGTATCTGCTTCGAAAATAACCCGCCGGGCTGACGCAGAGATAAGCGTCAGCCTGCAACTCGAAGGGGGCATTCGATATGTCGGTAGAAACACACACGGCCCGACGCAATGGTCGGGCCGTTCTCAGGTGGGTCGTACAGGATTCGAACCTGTGGCCCTGGGCTTAAAAGGCCCCTGCTCTGCCAGACTGAGCTAACGACCCAGATACTTTAATATGGTCTGGACACAAAATACTGTGCAGTGGGCAGGTCGCAGTTTCCAGCTCCTCGGGTAGGACTTGAACCTACAACCAACCGGTTAACAGCCGGTCGCTCTGCCAATTGAGCTACCGAGGATCAACGCCTACATTATACGCAAAACCGCAAACTCGTCAAGCCGTTTGCGAGGCGTGACGTTAGCCCCAAAAACGCCGCGCGACCTCGTTGTCCAATTGCTCGCGCATACAGGCCAGCGGGACACGCTCAATGATCGGCCTCAGAAATCCCTGCACGATCAGTTGCTCGGTTTCCGGGCGAGGGATTCCCCGCGCCTGGAGGTAAAAGAGCTGTTCCTCAGCTAACCGCGAAACGGTCGCGCCGTGGCTGCAGCTGACATCGTTGGCGATGATCTCCAGACCGGGAATCGAGTGTGCGCGTGGTTTCACCTTTTGAGCCTCTCCGGTGGTTCTATCCACCAGCAACAGGTTGTTGTTGGCCTGATAACCCTGCGTCCGCTGCGCTTCCGGCTCCACCCGGATCATACCGTAGAAAACGGTGCGCGCTTGATCCCGCAGCACGTTGCGGAAGAGCAGGTCGCTGTAGGTATCTGGCGCGCGGTGATGCTGGTAGGTGCTCTGATCAAGGTGCTGCCGTCCCACAGCGAAATTGAACCCTTGCATCTCGCCTCGCGCGCCCGGTCCCAGGAGCTCCGTGCGCAGGAATTCTTTAGTGACTTGCCCACCTAACGAACCGCTGACCCAGAGAAGATGCGCGTCACGGGCCAGACGCGCTTCCTGCACGCTGACAGTGTGGCTCTGGTCGCCCCAATGTTGGAGGCTGGCGTAGCGAATCCACGCGCCTTCCTCGGCGATGATCTCGACGATCTCGGCGTTCAGCGCCGGCGCGCTCTCCTGCGAGATACGATCCTGCAGTAGCGTGACTCGCGCGCCTTTCTCGGCCACGATCAGGGTGTGATGCAGTCCCGCGCCGCCCTGGATATTGTAGCCGGTCAATGCTTGCAAAGGACGGGCCACTCGCACTCCTTCCGGCACGTAGACGAAGGTACCGCCGTGCCACAGCGCGGCGTTCAGTGCTGTGAACTTGTTGAAATCAGGGCGCGTGGTCGTGCCTTGCATCCAGTAGCGGCGGATGAGGTCGCCGTGGGTGTGCAGCGCGGCGTGTAGATCCGCCAGCACGACGCCCTTCGCCCGTTCCGTTTCGTTCAACTCGGCGTAGGCCGGCGCGCCGTTGTAGTGTACTAAGATGCCGGACAGGAGCTGCGTGGGGGGCAAGGGGTGTACCCAGCAGGGGGGCAGATCGTCAATGTTGGTGAGAGACAGCGGCGCGACTACCACGCGCTGGCCGGTCCAGGGGTAGCGCGCCACAGGGACGCGCCGCCAGGCCTCCTCCGTCTTGCGTGGCAGCGACAAGGACTCATATTGTTGCCACGCGCTCCGCCGCGCTTCTCGCATCCACGCCGGCTCGTCGTAGTAGTCGGAGAGCGACTCCACGGCTGCAGCGTTCATCTCTAACGTGAGTGGCGGCTGTGGCGTTCCCCTTCCCATTACCCCACGCTCCCTTCCATCTGGAGTTGTACCAGACGGTTGAGCTCCACCGCGTACTCCATAGGCAATTCTTTGACAAAAGGCTCCAAAAAGCCGTTGATGATCATCGCCGCTGCTTCTTCCTCGTTTAGCCCCCGGCTCATTAAATAGAAGAGCTGTTCCTCGCTGATCTTGCTGACGGTGGCCTCGTGTTCGATCTGCACATCGTCCTCATGGACGTCAATGTAGGGGTAGGTGTCGGAACGGGATTCGGGGTCCAGCAGCAGCGCGTCACAGACCACCTTCGATTGCGCTCCAACCGCGCCCTTAGCCACTTTGACCAATCCACGATAGCCGGAGTGTCCGTTCCCCTTGCTGATGGATTTGGAATTGATGAGCGAGGTGGTGTAGGGGGCCAGGTGTATGGCTTTGGCTCCGGCGTCGTAGTGCTGGTTGTCGCCGGCGAAGGCAATGGAGAGCACCTCGCCGTGGGCATGCGCCCCCTTGAGGATTACCGCCGGATATTTCATGGTGATGCCGCTGCCCAGGTTCCCGTCCACCCATTCCATCGCGCCGTCTTCCTCCACCACCGCGCGCTGTGTCACCAAGTTGTAGACGTTGCGGGACCAATTCTGGATGGTGGTATAACGTGCGTGCGCGCCTTTGTTCACAAATATCTCGATGACGCCGGTGTGTAGCGCAGCTTCAGAATGTTGCGGCGCGGTACAGCCTTCAATGTAGTGAACGTTGCTGCCTGCAGCGGCGATGATGATGGTGCGCTCGAATTGTCCCAGGCTCTGCGCGTTGATGCGGAAGTAGGCTTGCAGCGGGATTTTCACGTCTACGCCCGGCGGGACGTAGACAAAGCTACCGCCTGACCAGAAGGCGCTGTTCAGCGCGGAGAATTTATTATCGGCGATGGGCACTACTTTGCTAATGTGCTGCCGTACCATGTCGGGATGTTGCTGCACGGCGGTGTCCATATCCACGAAGATGATGCCCTGGCTTTCCCACTCCCGCTTCAGCGAGCCGTAAACGGCCTCGGAATCCATCTGGGCTTCTACGCCCGCCAGAAACTTGCGCTCGGCCTCGGGGATGCCCAATCTATTGAAAGTGTCCTTGATCGCGCCGGGAACTTGCTCCCAAGTGTGCCCCTTCTGTTTAACGGGGCGCATGTAGTAATAAAATTCCTCGAAATCCAGCGCGCCCAAGTCCACCCCCCACTCCGGCAGGGGCATTTTGAAGAAGATGTCCAGTGCCTTCAGGCGAAAGTCTAGCATCCATTGCGGTTCATTCTTGAGCGCGGAAATTTCCCGCACTATGTCCTCTCCGATCCCCTTGCGGCTTCGGTAAGTGTAGTCAACTTCTGTGGTGAAATCGTACTGCGCCTGGTCTTTGAGATCGCGTAGCTGATCGTGGCTTGCGGATGGGTTCACTGCTGCTCCCCGAACTCTTCCTGCGCCCACTCGTAGCCCTCTTTTTCTAACCTATCCACCAGAGCTGGGCCATCGGAGAGGATGATTCGCCCGTTGAGGAAAATGTGGACGAATTGCGGGCGGATGTAGTTGAGGATGCGCTGGTAGTGTGTGATGACCAACAAGCCCATGTTTTGTTCCTGCTGGAGGTGGTTGACGCCTGCGGAAACGATGCGTAGCGCGTCAATATCTAAGCCGGAGTCGGTCTCATCTAAAATGGCGAAGGCGGGTTTTAGAAGCGCCAGCTGTAAAATCTCAGCCCGCTTCTTCTCTCCGCCGGAGAAACCTTCGTTGAGGTAACGCCGCAGGAACGCCGGGTCCATCCTGAGTTTTTCCAGCTCCTCGTTGACCTCCTGGCGGAACTGCCGGGCCGGGATGAGATGCCCCTGCCGGTGTTGATTGCCCGATGCACGGGCCGCTTCTCCATAGCCGCGTTTCGCGCTGACCGCCGCACGCAGGAAGGAGTACAACGTCACGCCGGAGACTGCGACCGGGTACTGCATGGCGAGGAACAGTCCCCGCCGCGCCCGCTCGTCCGGAGACATTGCCAGGAGGCTCTCGCCGTTCAACAGCGCGTCCCCTCCGGTGATCTCGTACCGGGGATGTCCCATCAAGGCATAAGAAAGCGTGCTTTTGCCGGAGCCGTTCGGTCCCATCAAGGCATGGATTTCACCTTGTTTGACGACCAGGTTCACCCCCTTGAGGATCTCCTTGCCTTCCACGCTCACGTGCAGCTCTTGAATTTCTAACGTCTGACATTCCATGCGTCATGCTCCTTACAACCGAGTTCGAGGCAAGTATAATCCAAGATGTAATTTTGTCAAGAAATATCTTCCAAATTATTTTCGGGCAGTCACCAGTTACCAGTCACCGGTAACCGGTATCCTCAATTGCGCAATCACCACCTCAGACTATAATTATCGTAGGTTTAGGGGGAATCCTTGTGGTTTCCCGTGAGTCGGTGTAACTTGCAACTTGCCAACTTGCCAACTTTCAACTTTTAACTTTCAACTTTCAACTCTTAACTTTAGCGCAGCGCATTGGAGGAGACATTTTGATGAAACGAGCCATCATCATGATCGTATTTTTGTTGACCGCGTGTACCGTCCCTGTCACCACTCCCACAGCGTCCCCCGAAACAACCCCGGTACCCCCGACCGCCGAAACCAGCGCGCCCGCGGCTCCTACCCCTATCCCCCCCATCTCCCCCACACCGGCCAGCGAACCACTCGCCGCGCTCGTCAACGGGGAAACCATCACACTGGCGGATTACGAGCGGCAGATGGTGCGCTACGCAGCCTCAATGACCGCCACCGGCAAGGACCCCAACACGCCCACCGGGCAAAAGGCGCTGGCCGAAGCGCGTGCCTGGGTGTTGGACCGGATGATTGAGCAACGGCTCATCGTACAGGCGGCCCACGCGCAGGGCATTGACGTCACCGATGCGGAGGTGGACGCGGCGATCCAATCTCTGGTGGCAGACATCGGCCAGGAGACCTTCGACGAACGACTGGCGAATGAGGGGCTGACCCTTGAGGAAGCACGTGCTCAGTTGAAGGATGAAATGACCGCCTCCCGCATGATGGAGCAGGTGGTTGCCGCCGTCCCCGAACACGCCGAACAGGTACATGCCCGGCACATCGTCGTCGGGACCGAGGAGGAAGCTCACCAGATTCTGACCCAGATCAAGACCGGGGCGGACTTCGCTACTCTGGCCCGCGCCTACTCTCAGGATGTCTTCACCCGTGACCGGGGCGGGGATCTGGATTATTTTCCGCGCGGGATTCTCACCTCACCGGAGGTTGAAACCGCAGCCTTCGACCTGCAACCGGGCCAGGTCAGCGACGTCATCAAGAGCGAGCTGGGATACCACATCATCCAGGTTGTGGATCGGGTGTCTGACATGGAGATCAGTCCTGAGAACCTGCGCCAGCTAAAAGATAAGGCCGCGCGGGAATGGATCGCCGGGCTGTGGGCGGCGGCCGATGTGGAGCGTTTCATCTCGGCCACGCCATAGGAGGATTTCATGGGACGGCGAGAGCGATTATTTAACGTATTGACCCTCGTCATGTTGGGACTGACTGCGTTGACGCTTGTCTACTACATCTTCATTCTCCTCAATCCCACCACATCTCTCAACCCTTTCCCCCCGGCAGAGCGCGTAGCC
>Ga0190316_1000092_pt1 | contig 21587 bp, 20 predicted proteins | sample 48701112_MG_FD_161663 | JGI IMG/M metagenome (GOLD analysis project Ga0190316, IMG submission 161663) | Hydrothermal vent sediment bacterial communities from Southern Trench, Guaymas Basin, Mexico - 4870-11-1-2_MG | ecosystem: Environmental > Aquatic > Marine > Hydrothermal vents > Sediment ... | reverse complement strand
CACTTTAACTTCACCAACCTGTTTATAGCTTAGCAGATTGCTCCGTTAAGCCATCAAGACCAAGCCCTTTCAGGGTGGCTTTCGCCAGTCTTGATGGCACTCCGCAATCTGCTTTTCAAAAACTAGAGTTGGTTGAAAGGGAAAAAAGTTTTTTCCTTAAGGAACTATTTTCTGTCAAGGAGGAGCGCAGCGAGCTGCGGAATGCAGGCGAGCGAGCACTCCTTGACAGCCCTAGTTCTAAATAAAATATTTGTATGGTTGCGGTCGGTTTTTTGACCGCAACCCTTAAAAAATGTTTTTTTATAATGTTATGGCTTAAAATTAAAAACAATTTTATACTATGCGTAAGGTCAGTTACTATATTTGACCGTTTTCTTTTAAAGTTATTACTGTTTTGAGGAGCTTACTTTATCTTTCTTTTCGGAAAGCTTCTGAAATTTCTGGGGAAAATCCTGGAATTCAAAATCTTGACAGAATTAGAACGAAATTTTAAAACCAAAAGTTGATTTATGATGCTCTATAGAAAAATTCATTTAGTTAGGCCTCTTTCTTATCAAATAAAAATTCTTGAAGATAGGTGCAAAGGTTGCCAATTGTGTGTTAATGTTTGTCCTAAAAGTTTATTAAAACCCTCAACCCGAGCAAATCAAAAAGGTTATTTAGTAATAGAATGGGAAGATTCAAAAGTAGGGGGTTGTATGGGTTGTGGGGCGTGTTATGAAGTTTGTCCTGAACAGGCTATCAGGATTTATGCCGAGATAGAAAAATGAGTAAGTTATATATGAAAGGAAATGAGGCTATTGTAGAAGGTGCCTTAAAGGCTGGTGTGGAAGGTTTTTTAGGCTATCCCATCACTCCGGCCAGTGAAATTATTGAGACCTTTGCTCAAAGATATTTTGCTGATAGAGAAAGGGAAAAAAGGGGAGAAAAACCCCTTTATCCCAAATTTCGTTTGTTCTTGCAAATGGAAAGTGAAATTGCTTCCATTAACGCCGTGATGGGAGGAGCATCTGTGGGTTGCAGGGTAATGACTGCCTCTTCCAGCCCTGGAATTAGTTTAAAACAAGAGGGCATTTCATATTTGGCTGCTTGTGAGTTACCTTGTGTTATAGTTAATATAATGCGGGGTGGCCCTGGATTAGGCAGTATTCAGCCCGAACAAGGGGATTATTTTCAAGCAGTAAAAGGAGGCGGTCATGGTGACTATAAGCTTATTGTTCTAGCCCCTAATTCAGTTCAGGAGATGGCTGAACATACCATGCTCCTCTTTAACCTTACTGATAAATATCGCAATCCAGGTATGATATTAACTGATGGTTATCTAGGACAAATGAAGGAATCTATGGAATTCCCTGATATACCTATTGAAAAATATGAAAAGCCTTGGGCAGTGACAGGCATAGGAAACAGAGAGACACAAAATATAATTGAATCCTTGTTTCTTGCTCCAGAGCCCATGATAGAGGCAAAAACAAAACTATGGCAAAAATATAAAAAAATTGAATCAAATGAAGTAAGATATGAAATTTATAAAGTAGAAGATGCCAAAATTTTAGTCACTGCCTATGGCACACCTTCTCGTATTGCCAAGGCAGCCGTAGACCTAGCTAGAGAGAAAGGAGTAAGGGTAGGTTTATTACGACCTATTACCCTTTGGCCTTTTCCCTATAAAATTTATGCTGATTTGACTACCCATCAGATTGATAAGGTATTAGTAGTTGAAATGTCCTTTGGCCAACTATTAGAAGATGTAAAGTTAGGGGTGGAAGGAAGAGCAGAAGTGAGATTTTATGCGGTTTATGGTGGAATTGTGCCTACGGAAAAAGACATTTTAGAGAAGATTATGGAGTTGGAATAATGAGGGTTTCTGCTTTAATTCCCAAATATCCCGAGCCACAAGCCTATTTAGGGCGTACCCATTATTGTCCAGGATGTGGACATAGCACTTTACACAAAATCCTGGGAGAAATTATAGATAAATTGGGGATTAGAAAAAAAGTGATTTTGATCGAGCCCATAGGTTGTTCGGTGATTGCTTTAAACTATTTGAAGGTCGATGGGATTCAAGGGCCACATGGCCGTGCCCCTGCCATTGCTACGGCAGTAAAAAGGCTTAGACCCCAAAATATTGTTATTACTTACCAAGGAGACGGAGATTTAGCAGCTATTGGCACTAATGAAATCATTCATGCGGCTAATAGAGGTGAAATGTTTACTACTATCTTCGTTAATAATGCTGTTTATGGGATGACAGGTGGGCAAATGGCCCCAACCACTTTGTTAGGGCAAAAAAGCACTACTACCCCAGGCGGTAGAGTAGCTGAATATTGTGGTTATCCATTAAGAGTATGTGAACTGCTTAATACTTTAGACGCTCCGGTCTACTTAGAGCGAGTGAGTCTTTTTGACTTAGAACATATTTCCCGTACCAAAGCAGCTATTAGAAAAGCCTTGATAAATCAAATAGAAAAACGAGGTTTTTCTCTGGTAGAAGTATTATCTAACTGTCCTACAAATTGGAAAATGTCCCCCCAACAATCGTGGAATTTTGTCAAACAAGAAATGACTAAGGCTTTCCCTTTAGGGGTATTTAGAGACAAGTGAAGACAAAAACTATTATTGCGGGGTTTGGAGGACAGGGGGTTTTATTCTTAGGTGATTTGATTGCCTATTGTGCCATGAAAGAAGGGAAATATGTCACTTGGGTGCCTTCCTATGGTCCTGAATCCAGGGGTGGAACTTGTAACTGTCAGGTAATTTATGCAGATACTCCTATTGGTTCACCTGCTATTGTGCATCCTGATATTCTTATAGTATTTAATGTTCCCTCTCTTTATAAATTTTTGCCTCGTTTAAAAAACAAAGGGATTTTATTCTATGATAGTTTTCTTATTAAAGAGCCCGCTCTTCGGAAGGATATTAAAATTATTGAAGTGCCTGCATTTCAATTGAGCAAGATGGGAAATATGGTGATGATGGGTGCTTTTATTGCTGTTACTAAACAGATAAAGTTACGCACAGTTTATGAAACATTGGAAGAAAAATTAACCGGCGCAAAGGCCAAATTCATACCTATTAATAAAGAAGCGATTGAGCAAGGTATAAAATATGTTGAACAGAAAAAGGAGGTGTAGTATGTGGGAACAGCTTGATCCAGGTTTGATTAAAAAAATTAGAGCCAAATTAGAAGAAGAACTTAGTAAAAAGGAAATAGAGACCATTCAATACTGGTTAGAAGAATTAAATAAAGTTTATACCCGTCACCGAGAAATTATTACCCTCCAAAATGCCATTAAAGAATTAAGCAACAGGATGCAAAACAGAATACGAGCCTTAAAGGAAAAAATCTAAAGTAAGATTGGTAGAGGTTTGTCCTCCATCAGGAAGATCAAAAGATTTTTAATATCCTATCTAATCTAAAGGTCTTCACAATTTGGTCTGTATAACAAAAGGCTTCCATATAGTAATGTTTCCCACACCGAAAACATATTATAGGATGCACCACACGCGGTTTAAAGGCAAGATGGCCATTGGCATAAATAATCTTTAAATCTCCATCCTTTTGCATTACCTGAGTGAGTATTTTTAATTTAGGCTCAGAAGGGTCATTTAGCGGTTTAGGAAGGTAATTTTTGAGATAAAGTGGCTCGCCTGCCCACTCCCAAAAATTTTTTAAAGAATCAGAGAGAGAAAAACCATTTTTTTCTAACATTCGGAAAAAGATAAAGGCTGTGTGTCTTGCATCAACTAAGGCTCGATGACATCCTTTATATGGACTTTGCCAATATTGAATAAGAAAAGGCAAACTATATTTTTCTAGCTGAGGAAAGTATTTGCGCATCAAAGTATGAGTATCTACAGTAGGATTAGAGAATAAAGGCATTTGTTCTCTTTCTAAATGGAAGGCCAACATTCTCAAATCAAACACGGCATTATGGCCTACTAAGATAGCCTCACCAATAAAATTAGAAAATCTTTGTAACACCTTAGGCAAAGGTGGAGCATTGGCCACCATTTCGTCTGTGATACCGTGGATTTCTGTAGCTTTACTGGGAATAGAACGTTGGGGGTTAGCTAAAGAAGAAAATTCTTCTACTATACGTCCTCCATATATTTTTACTCCTCCAACTTCTATAATCCTGGCGGTTAACGATAGTCCAGTAGTTTCTGTATCAAAAACCACAAAGGGTGTTTCCATTAAAGAAAACATGTTTTAATTTCCTTTTTCTCCACAAATTAATTTAGTTCTGCCTGTGGGAGTAATTTCTTTTACTACATTTTTAAAAATGTTCTTCAACTCTTCTAACTCATGTCGGACAATTTCTCTTCCCTCTTTGCCCATCGAGAGTAGGCGTAAATGGTAAAGAAATTTAATAAATGGATGTTTTGGCTCTTCATGTTCCATCATACAAAAACGGCCGCCTGGTCTCAAACAACGTTTGATATTTCCTAAAGCCAAATGGCGCGTCTTTCCTGTTAATTCATACATGGCATGTGAGCAAGTGATTACATCAAAAGTTCCTGATTTAAAAGGAAAAGCAGCAGCATCAGCTACTACCCAATATAGATTTTTTCTCTTTAAAGCTTTTGCCTTTTCTCTAGCCTTCTTAAGCATACCTGGCGAAAAATCTAATCCTATTACCATTCCCTGCGGTGCATATTGGCTGAGGATTATAGCTAAAGCACCTGTCCCTGTGCATAAATCAAGGACTTTATCTGTAGATTTTACACCACTTTTGCGGGATAAATAATGACGCAACCATAAACTTTTATCTTGAGAATGGAGTTTTATCACCCAATCATAAAAACATGAAAAAGCATCATAATATTTTTGTCTAATTCTCACTTTTTACCCTCCTAATTATTTTTAAAATATAAGCTTTACTTGAAGCCGTCAAGGGTTACCCTTATTGGACTTTCCCAGAATTTAGGCGTTAATCTTTAAAAACATTCCTGTCTACCGACAGGCAGGGATGAATTAAGGATTTTTAACGTCCAATAAGTGGAATAAGAAAATACTCCAAGGTTAATTTCACCAACCTGTTTATAACTTAGCAGATTGCTCCGTTAAGCCATCAAGACCAAGCCCTTTCAGGGTGGCTTTCACCAAAGCCGTAAGCCCAAAGGGTGCGAAGTGAAGCTGTATATATAGTGATGAAGAGGAAAGATTGAGCGAGATTCCTGCAAAAGCTGAGAAGATAGAAAGGATGTTGGGATTAAACTTATTCCCTAAAACTTTGCGGAGTTAGAGTTTTATTATAGATCTTTCAAAAACAATCCTGTTTACTCCAGGCAAGCCTGCGGATAATATTTTGCTCTTGTTAGCCGATGAACAGGTCTGAGAAAAAAATGACTTTTTCAACAGCCTGTTAACGCCTAAATTTTGGGGAATGTCCTGTTTTTTTATACGATTTGGCTAACCTTATAATATAGACTTGTTTGGCCTTTCTTCTCCTCCTTTATAAGGAACAGGTATATATTGCACAGATGGTCTTCTCTGCACTGGTTGGGGGTAAAGGTTCATAAGTTGATAAATTTCTACTGGCATTTTGGTGGAAACAGGCAATCCTAACTCCTGAGCCTGTTTATAAGTAATGGGATAGTCATGGGTCCATTGACCTCGAGAGAGTAAATCAGCTATTTGCTCTGCTTTTTCTTCTGATAATTTAGGGCTCAAGATGGTTTTTACACAATTTTTAACTTGTTTAAGGGCCTTAAGTGAAATATCAGCCATAATTAAAGTTTGGTCATCAATTTTATTTATATCCTTTTTTTCTAATACCTTAAGGATAGAAGCAGCAGGGTATTGCCCTAGTTGAGGGTCAACTGGTCCTAATACTGCATGAGGATCCATCACAATTTCATCTGCTGCTAGAGCAATTAAAGTGCCACCTGACATGGCATAATGAGGTACAAATACAGTTACTTTTGCCTTGTGGCCTTTGAGGGCATAGGCAATCTGTTCTGCTGCTAGAACCAAACCACCTGGGGTATGCAAAACCAAATCAATAGGGACTGCTTCATCTGTCATGCGAATGGCCCTCATAACTTCTTCTGAGTCCTGAATATCAATATATTTAAAGATGGGAAACCCCAGTAAGGCCATGGTTTCTTGACGATGAATCATAGCAATTACCCGGCTTTTTCGTTCCTTTTCTATTTTTCTTATTAGTCTAATTCGGGCTGATTCTAGCATCTTTCTTTGGATGATTGGGGATAAAGCTGAAGCGATAAAAAATAGCCAAATAAGGTCAATGAAATTCACATTTTACCTCCTACCATGGTTTATATTCATCTGGATAAAAACGCCTATTATCTTTTTTTTTAAAGAAAAATATCAATATAGTGCCACATATAAAACCTCCAATATGAGCCCACCAAGCAACACCTTGATAAAAACATGCTGGTGCCATGATAGAAAAGGCTCCATTAAAGAATTGAATCATAAACCAAAAAAGAAGAAAGAATACAGCAGGGATTTCTATCAAAGTAAAAAAGAAGAATACAGGAACCAAAGTAATAATTCGAGAATGGGGAAATAACATAAGGTAAGCTCCCATTACTCCTGAAATAGCTCCACTAGCACCAATAGTGGGTAAGGTAGAGTGGGGATTAGTGTAAATATGACATAAACCAGCTCCTAACCCACAAAGGAGATAGAAAAGGAGAAATCTTTTATGTCCCATGTTATCTTCTACATTATCCCCAAAAATCCAAAGAAACCACATATTGCCAATAAGGTGAAGCCAGCCTCCGTGTAAAAACATAGAGGTGAATAAAGGTAAATATTTACCCATAATGGCTGTAAGTCCAAAGCCCGAAAAAAAGAAATACCTTTTGGGCACTATCCCATATATAAAGGCAAATTTTTCCAAATGTGGTCCTAAAGAGCCTTCATAAAAAAATACCAAGACATTAATGGTAATTAATGAGAGTGTAACCAAAGGAAAGGTTTGAGAAGGAATTTTGTCCTTTAAGGGAATCATTGTTAAAAAATAACACGAGAAAATTTGGTAGTCAACAAATAATATGGTATAATTTGTGCGGGGTCAAAATGCATAAATGGATTAAGTGTTTAGCCATTGTTTTTATTATCTTTATTGTTGTCTTGATTGGTATTTATGGATTTTTTTCTATTTATTTTACCCCACAAAGACTCAAGGTCTTGGTGGTTCCTAGATTAACAGCAGCTTTGGGACGAGAAGTAGAAATAAGAGAAATTCGTTTTAATCTCTTTAAAGGCGTGGAGGTAAAGGAATTTTCGATAAAAGAAGCCCCTGGTTTCCCTATAGAGCAATTTATTTCTTGTGAGAAACTTATTTTAAGATATAGATTTTGGCCGCTTTTGAAAAAAAGGATAGAAATTGGGAAGCTGGTTTTAGAAAGGCCACATGTGGAAATTATAAAAAACATTCAAGGGAGATTTAATTTTGAAGATATTGTTTCTCAATTTGAGAAAGAAAAGCCCTCGCCTCTTTCAGAAAAGAGCCAGAAACCTGAAATTGGTCTTAGTCTTTTTATCTCTGAGGTAAAAGTAAAAGATGGAACTGCAGTTTTTAGGGACCTAAAACAGGCAACAAGTATTACTTTAAAAAAGACAGATTTTATAGCTAGGGATATTTCTTTTACTCATTCTTTTCCTGTTGAGCTTAGCTGTTTTTTCAATGGGATTTCTGTAAATGTTGTAGGAAAGCTGAATCTAGCTGATTTTAAAACAAATGTTGAGGTTAAGGCCTTTGCCTCTGATTTGTCATCTTTACTTCCTATTTTACCTCCTGGGAAATTAAATGATTTGAGAGGAAAGGCAGGTTTAAAGGTTGATTTGAAAACTGAAGGGATAAACAATGTTCAGGCAAAAGGGACATTAGAGGCCAAAAATGTTTCCTTTATTTCTCAAAAAAGGGATTATGAGAACTTGAATATAGACAGTAAATTTGACCTTCTTTGGGATGGTTCCCAACAAAAAGTAGTTTTGAATAAAGTGCACAGCTTGCTAAATGGATTTTCTCTAGATACGGCAGGTTTTGTTGGTAAAAAAGAAATGGAATTAAAGTTTGATATTCCCCTGCAATCATTAAAACCTTTAATTAAATTAACTACTGAGACTGAAACAATTAAAGTAAAAAAGGGCCAAATCAGTGCTAATTTGGCTGTTCAAGGCAATCCTTATCAATTGACTAATTTGGAACTCAATGGTGATGTTTCTTTACAAGATGTTTCCCTGAAGTTAAAAGATATGCCTTCTATCTCATCTGTTAATGGTAAACTTTCTTTTCAAAAGCAAGATGCTGTTTTTGTAACTCCTTTGTCAGGGAAAATAGGTAATACTTACTTCAAATTGAATGGGAAGGTCAAACGCTTTTTTGACAGACCAATAGTTACTTTAAATGCCGAGTTTAATAAATTAAAATTAGAAGAATGGTTGGCTTTGAAACTTTCACCAACCTCAGAACCGCCTAATTCTAATAATCCTAAGGCCAAAACAAAAGTACAGAATAGAGAACCAGCACCGTTAAATCTTCCTTTTGTTGCTAGTGGTCAGATAAGGATTTATGACTTGTGTTATAAAAAAATAATAGTTCCTAAGTTCACCACTGGTTATAGCTTTAAGGATAATATTTTAGTCTTAAAACCCATTTATGGTCAATTCCAGAAGGGAGGAACAATAAAGGGAAAGATAAAACTAGATTTGAGTAAAAGGGGTTTTATTTATGACTTAGATCTGAATTTGGATAAAATAGATATAAATAATCTTACTCAGAGCTTTTTATCTCCTTCAGTAGGCGAAATGAGAGGTAAAGGAAGCTTAGTTACAAAGATTAAGGGCAAAGGTATAACTCCAATTAGTTTAGAAAAATATCTTAATGGTTGGATAAATGTTTCTTTCGCTAACGGAGAACTTAGAGGCAATCCTATCTTGCAGAAAGTAGCTGAATTTTTGGATATAAAAGCATTGACTAATCCTAAATTCAAGGAATTTAAAAGCAATTTAGAAGTAGAGAATGGAAAGATAAACATAAAGGGAAAGATGAAGGAAAGAGATTATGGCTTTTTTTTACAAGGAAGTTCTACAGTTACAGGGAAACTAGATTTACAGAGTGATGTAACTCTGAATGCTAATTTAGTCAAAAACTCTAAGGCAAAACAGGTATTTAAAATTGTACCTAGAAATGAAGAGGGATATTATCTTGTGCCTTTGCTAATTAAAGGAAAGTTTAACGCACCTAAAATAGCATTAAATACAAAAGCTATTGGTGAGAGGGTAAAGGAGGAAGCCCAGAAGAATTTAGAAAAGGTTCTGGAAAAACAAATTGAAAAAACGCCCATAAAAGATTTACCCTTTTTTAAAAGGAGGCAATAGAGATGCTCCAAGAATGGTTTAAGACCCACTGGGAGGAAATTTCAGCGTCTCTTACTACTGTAGGGCAATTTAAGTTTACCATTATTCCTTTATTTAAAAACCCTCTATTTGATATAATGTTTTTGTTAATAATGGGCATTCTTCTGATACTCAGACTTTACCGTTTGTTAGCTATCTCTCTGGGAGTTTTAGTCTTTGCTCTTGCCTGGTCTTTTTTATGTGCTCCTTATGGCACTCCGGGAGCAGTTCCCTTTATCCACTGGTGGTATCTTATAGGTATATGTATCTCTCTTATTGGAATATTGCTCTACCTGTGTTTGATAGTATTAGGAGAATAGTCTAGTAGTGATACAACCAGTAAAATGGTTTGTTTTAGTACATTTTTCATTTCTCTTTTTATTACCCTTAAAGGGATTATTTTTGTGTCAAGGAGCGCGTGGGCACTCCTTTTATAACCTTTGATATTTGTTTGTCGTTTCACCTTTTAGGTGACAGTGATACCTCAAGTTTAACTTCACCAAGCTATTTATAGCTTAGCAGATTGCTCTGTTAAACCATCCCGACCAAGCCCTTCAAGGTGGCTTTCGCCAGAGCCGTAAGCCCAAAGGGTGCGAAGTGAAACAGAAAATAGGGTGCTAAACTAAGGAAAAATTTCCTTGACAAATAGGGCAGATTTTGATATGAGGGAAATATGTGATACAATAAAATGAAAAATATTGAGGATGATATTTGAAAATAAAGGAAATTATTTGGTTAGAAGATATAGTTGAAAAACGGGAGGGAAAACATAGTGTTAGCCGGAGCGAAGTGATACTTTTCATTGGAATATGTAAAGGAGAAAATGGGAGCTAAAAATAATAACGAAGGCGGTTAATTTTCAACAGGAATTAACAAATTAGTTTAATTATAGTAATTATGCCTTAAAAAATATTATTCTTTTTTAAGAGGCACAAAAATGGAAGAAAGCGAGACAAAAGCAAAACTAATAAACGAAAGCAAAAAATTTCGGCAAAGAATTGCTGAATTAGAAAAAAGAGAAATAGAGTGTAAGCAAATAAAAAAGACATCGAGAGAAAGTGAAAAAAAATTCAGAGCTATATGTGCTGCTGCCCAAGATGGTATCATTATGATGGATAATGAAGGAAATATCTCCTATTGGAACAAGGCTGCTCAGAGAATATTTGGTTATACGAAGAAAGAAGCTATAGGCAAGGAAGTACACATCTTTCTTGCACCTGAGAAATACCATGAAGCTTACAAAAAGGGATTTAGTAAGTTTAAAAAAACGGGACAAGGCCCTGTCATTGGAAAAACTCTTCAATTTTTAGCTGTTAGAAAAGATGGAGTGGAATTTCCCATAGAACTTTCTGTTTCGGCTATGAAAATACGAGGCAAATGGCATTCAATAGGAATAGTAAGGGACATCACCCAGCGCAAACAGGCGGAGGAGAAACTGAGGGAGAGTGAAGAAAAATATGCAAGTCTTATCCATGATGCTATTGACTCTTTGCCCAGCGGGATATTTATCATAGATAGGGATTTTAAAATTGTCTGGGCTAACAAGACTATAGAGGATTTTTTTGGTATTGATAAAAACAGTCTTATTGGCTGTGATAAACGCAAAGTCATAAAGGAAAGAATAAAGTATATCTTTGAAGACCCTGAGCAATTTGAAGAGGTTACCCTTAGAAGTTATAAAAATAACACTTATCTTGAGAAATTTGAATGTCATGTTCTTCCTTCTGGCAAAAGGAAAGAACGATTTCTTCTGCATTGGAGTAAACCAATTAGAACTGGTGCATTAGTAGGTGGACGGGTTGAGCATTATTACGACATCACCGAGCAGAAACGAGCAGAGGAAAAACTTCAACAAAGTTATAACAAACTTAAAAAAACTTTCTGGCAGATAGTGCGCACTCTGTCAGCAATCACTGAAATAAAAGACCCCTATACTGCAGGACATCAATGGCGGGTGACCAAATTGGCCTGTGCTATAGCTACCGAAATGGGATTTCCTAAGGACCGGATTGAGAAGATCTACATAGCAGGACTCCTTTATGACATAGGCAAGATAGCCATACCGGCTGAGATTCTTAACAAGTCTCGTGAGTTAACCGAAGCTGAATATAATCTAATTAAAACCCATTCCCAGATAGGATATGACATATTAAAAAATATAGAATTTTCAGAACCAATTGCTCAAATTGTGCTTCAACATCATGAAATGATAGATGGTTCTGGCTATCCTCAAGGCCTTAAGGGTGAAGAAATCCTTCTTGAAGCGAAAATCCTGGCAGTAGCTGATGTTGTTGAGGCTATGAGTTTTCACCGGCCTTATCGTCCGGCCCTGGGTTTAGACAAGGCATTAGAAGAAATTAGCAAAAATAAAGGCATTCTTTATGACCCTAAAGTGGTGGATACTTGCTTGAAACTATTTACCGAAAAAGGATTTAGATTTGAGTAATTACCTTGCTTTTCTCTCAGACATTTATATTTTTCTTATTTTATAGGGAGATAAAGCATATGAAACTTTCTTCTCTATTTGGGGTTGACATCTATGATGTGTATATGATGTATCCCCTAATAGGGAATATATGGAAGAATGAGTTAAACAAATTCTTAAAGACAAGAGGCAAAAGAGAGGTGAGCCCCTTGAGGTAAAAAAGATTGGACAGAATTATTATCTATATCAATCTACTACTGGATGAGTTAGGAGAGAGAACAAAAGGAAGAAGGTTTCTAAATATATTGGAAAACTCACTGAAAGAGGTATAGTTACAGGCAGTAGAACAAAGCCTCAGATTGTGTGAAAACTAACTTTGAATTTTCATTTTCCCACTATTCCACATTATTTGATTGCAAATTGGGTTTACTAAACCACTTTCTATCAGTATTTTAGCTCTTTCTCCCACTTTTTGCGACACTTAATCAGATTTTTTGACTTTTTACACAGCCTGATGCTTTCACGCCTTACACTTCAGGCTTCACACTTTACGCCGCAGGCATATGAGCTAGACAGACCAAATAAACGAGATAAACCAAATCAGCCAGATAGACCAGATAGACGAGATATGTCAAATGTGGAAACCTGACCCCTGATTTTGCCCGAGTTGGTTGAAGGAAAAAAGTTTTTTCTTTCTCACCAAGCTTCGATTTTTTAGGAGCACGCGGCGCAGCGCTGTCAAAGCCGTAAGCCCAAAGGGTGCGGAAACGAAGCAGCTTTGACAGCAAGCGAAGCGGCGTGCTAAACCAGGGAACAGGTTGGGTAAAGGTAATATGCATCAGAGTTTTTTCAACAAGCTGTTAAAAAAGGAAACTTGGGTTGAAAATCTCAATGCCTGTTGATAAAAAACATCTAACCTAACTCCTAAAATTCTCGATTGATTTTTCATTATAATGTTTCTGCTGATAAAAGTGTAATTATTTTAATTCAGGGTGGCCAAAAGGGACTATTTTCCTCTCAAGGAGCCCCTGAGCACTCCTTGAGAGGAGGCCTGTGTTTTTTAAAATTTGTTTTATTTTATTCAATTTGTGGTTTTCTTTTAAAGTTATCACGGATTTGGGGGTTATGAACAACTCTCCAAATAGGACCTTGACTGGTATCTATAATTTCTATCCCTTGAGAAAGCAATTTTTGACGTAAGGCATCGGCTCGGGCCCAGTCTTTTTTCTTGCGGGCCGCTTCCCGCTCTTTTATAAGTCTCAAAGTTTCCTCATCTAACTTTACCTCATCCATGTCCATAATATTAAGCACTTGATTTAATTCTTTAAAAGTAGATAAAATCTTCCCTTTATCAGTTTTGTTCAAACCCTTCTGCCATAAAACAGGGTTAATCTCATTTATAAAACTGAAAATAGCAGCCAGAGCAGCAGAAATATTTAAGTCATCATCCATGGCCTTGATAAAACGCTGCTTCATATTTTCAAGAAGAGTATCAAGGAGGGAGTAGCTAGGTCCAGGGGTCTCAAGCTGCAAGTGTAAAATAAAGTTGTTTAACCGAGCTAGGCTTTTCCTTATGGCACCCAATCTGGTATAAGAAAAATTGAGAGGTTTGCGGTAATGAGTAGCTAAAAGAAAATACCTTATTTCTTTACCAGAATAACCCTTTTTTATTAAATCCTTTACCGTAATGTAATTGCTGGCTGAACGAGACATTTTTTGGCCATTTACAAAAACCAGTTCATTGTGAATCCAATAGTTAGCAAAGGTTTTTCCAGTCAAGGCCTGGGCTATAGCTATCTCATCTTCATTATGGGGAAAGATTAAGTCTTTACCACTGGTATGAATATCTATGGTTTCTCCCAGATACTTCATGGCCATAGCTACACATTCAATATGCCACCCTGGCCTAACCTTGCCCCATTCTGTTTCCCAAAAAATACCAGCCTTTAATTCAGTCAGGGTACACCGTTTAAAAAGGGTGAAATCCCTAGGATTTTCCTTTTCATAACTGTCCAAATCTACAGTCAGTCCGATTTTAATCTTATCTAAATTAATGCCAGAAAGATTACCATATTCTTTAAATCGGGAGATATCAAAATATACAGAGTGATGTTTTTCATAAGCATATCCTTTTTGTAAAAGCTTCCTGGTAATTTCCATCATTTCTGGAATATGTTCACTAGCTTTGGGATAATGTTCAGCCGGTTTTATACCCAAAATTTCTATGTCTTTTAAAAACAATGTAGTATAAAATTGAGTAATTTCAGTAAGGGGTTTCCCTTCCTCTTGGGCCTTGGCAATAGTTTTGTCATCTATGTCCGTGATATTCACCACATGCCTTACTTTCAGTTTTTTGAATTCTAAGTACCTCCTGATTAAATCTGCTACTACCAGACGACGATAGACCCCAAGATGAGGAATGTCATGCACTGTTGGTCCACAGGAATACATCAAGATTTGCCCAGGAGTAATGGGTTTTAAAAACTCTTTTTTGTGGCTTATGGTGTTATAGAAACGAATTGTAAGAGCTGGCTTTTCCACAAAGAGAGAGGTGCTTAAATATCGTTCTCCTCCATCAGGAAGTATGACCACAATCACCCCATTTTCAAGGGCTTTTGCCTTTTCTATGGCTATAGCCATGGCTGCACCACTACTTATCCCTGCCAAGATACCCTCTTCCTTGGCCAAACTTCTGGCAGTGTGCAAAGCTTGCTCAGCCTTTACATTCACCTTTTCGTCTAAAAATTGCTTATCATAAATACCAGGGACATAAGATTCCTTTAGATTTTTAAGACCAGGAATAAACTCTCCGGGATATGGTTCTACCCCGATGACCTTAACAGCAGGATTATACCCTTTGAGACGCTTGGAAATACCCATTATTGTGCCCGTAGTGCCCATACCAGCCACTACCATATTGACCTTCCCTTGAGTTTGCTGCCAAATTTCTTCACCTGTGTTATAATAGTGGGCTTGCCAATTATAAGGATTATTGAACTGATCGGTTAGATAATATTTTTCTGGATGCTTCCGCACCATTTGATACGCCTTTTCAATAGCCCCATCTGTACCTAAGTGGGCAGGGGTAAAAAGGAGTTCTGCACCATAAGCCTTTAAGATTCGCTTTCGTTCTGTGCTTACTGATTCAGGCATTACCAAAAGTAACTTATATCCCTTTATGGCCGCTACCATGGCCAGGCCTATACCTGTATTACCACTAGTAGCTTCAATGATTATCTTTTCTTTAGTCAATTCTCCACTCTTTTCAGCTCCTTCTACCATAGCTAGGGCTACTCTATCTTTAATAGAGCCTCCTGGATTAAACATTTCAAGCTTAGCCAGAATAGTAACCCTGGGATTGGGATTAAGCCTTTTTATCTCCACCATAGGTGTATGGCCAATAAGATTTAAAACATTTGGATGCACTTTCATATTGGGCCATGATAGCTTATAGAAAACTAGATGACAAGGGCTAATGATTAGTGGCTGGAGACTTGGTTAAATAATTCTTAACTTTCCCTTATTATGATTGTTAACCACCTTTCCTATGATACTTGCCTCTTTAATCCCTTCAGCCCGAAGCTTTGCCAGACAGTTAGAGGCATCTTTTTCTGATAAGACAATGATAAGGCCACCTGAAGTCTGGGCATCAAAGAGTATATCCAGAGTTAGTTCAGAAAGCGATGAGCTGACATCTACTAAATTGGCACAAAAATGCTTATTAGCATAGCTTCCAGCAGGGATAAGTCCCATAGAGGCATATTTCCAAGCCTCTGGTATGACAGGCACCTCCTTGGCCCAAATTTCTATCTCTTTTTTTGAAGCCATGGCCATTTCTAACAAGTGTCCACCCAAACCAAATCCTGTTACATCAGTGCAGGCATGGACATCAAACCCTTGCATTATTTCACTTGGTCTAGCATTTAAACTGGCGGCTATGTTTATCAACTTTTCTATTGCTTCCTGGCTAGCCAGATTGCCTTTAATGGCGGTAGCAATCACGCCTGTGCCCAGAGGTTTAGTTAAAATTAGAACATCACCTATTTGAGCTCCAGCATTAGTCAGTATTTTATCCGGATGGACTATACCACTGACCGCAAGTCCATATTTTATTTCAGGATCATCTACACTATGACCTCCAACTAAAATGGCACCTGCCTCCTGGACTTTATCCAATCCACCTCGTAAAATCTCCTTCAAAATATCTTTAGATACCTCTTTAATAGGGAAACAAACAATATTCATGGCTGTTAATGGTTTCCCACCCATAGCATAAATATCACTTAAGGCGTTGGCTGCCGCAATTTGACCAAAGGAATAAGGGTCATCTACAATGGGGGTAAAAAAATCTAGTGTTTGAATTAAGGCTGTATCTTCTGTAAGTTTGTAAACCCCAGCGTCATCACAGGTCTCAAATCCCACCAATAATCTGGGATGTCTCTGCCGAGGCAATTGTGCCATAATTTCAGCTAAGTCCCCTGGACTCAGTTTAGCTGCTCACCCAGAGGCCCTGACTTTTTCGGTAAGTCTATAACTCATACTCCCCCTTCACAACTCTTGCAAAATCTACGCTTTTGCTTAAGTCTTTCAACAACTCCTTTGCTACTTTTAAAGAAAGACCTAACTCTAGGGGCGGATAATTAGGTGCTAAGACCAGCTTTTTATCAAAACGAAGCATAAGCTCGCAAGATAGACAATAATCTTTATCTTCTTGATGCCTTTTCCAAAATGTATCTAAATTTATATCATCTTCTTTCTGCCCGATAAAAAGACTGGGATAATCAGCATCATAAAGTAGAATGTATGCCAACCCGTCTTTATGAAATTCTATTAAAAAATGGCGTGTGTCTTGAAACTGAGTATCAATTCGCATTTTCATTATTGTATATTAAAAAATAATATAAAGCAAATAAAGATAGCTTATCTCAAAATTTCCCATTTATAAAAATTCCTGATAAGAATTGTATAAAAGAAAATTTTTTGTTACAGAAATCTTATGGCGCTGTTTCCCAAAGAAACTACCTTAAATTGGGTCTTGAGGTTTCTTAACAAACAGTCTGCGGTTTCTAGGGTAGAAATTCAAAGTTATAAAAGGAACCGCAGTATTAAAGTCTTAAAAAGAGAAGCAAAATTTCAAATTATAGAAAATGGTTTTTGGAAAGAAGAATTCATAGTAGAGAAAAAAGAATTAAAAACCCTTCTTAAAAAATTAATAAGACGGGAATTTCCCCGTAGTCACAAGTTATGGGTATTCAAACAAGTTTCTGAGTAGGCAAAGGGGATTTCAAAGACGTTACCTATTGCCCTTGTCTTTTTTGTAAATTCTTCCGGTGTGCCAGCCTTAAGGGAAATCCTGGTATATGCCCTTTTAAATTTTGCTATCTCTCTTACATAGTCGGGGTCTATGCCCAATAAGATCCCATTTAGAAATAAAATTAAGGAGCTTAAAGGAGGTAGAGGAGATAGCCTTGGCCTACAGGGAGTTATGCCTGCCGCAGGCAGGCTGGTAAAGCTAGTGACAAATCTATTTAGTAAGGACTGAGTTAAATGGCAAAGCCTACTTGGGGGTTAGGCAGCAGGCCTAGCTGTACCTCCACGGGTGCTTGAGATAGGGGAAATGTAGTGGGTACGTCTGAAATTACAGGTGAAAAATGTCAAAATATAGGTGGTTTTAATTTTTAAAGTGTCAAAATTGAGTATGAGAAATTAAAAATGAGCTAGTGAAGATAGGCCTCACCCATAAAGCACCCATCTTTACTTTCAGGTTTGAATAAGTCAAACTAAGTTCTATTTGTAGATTTTCAGAATATTCCTTAACTATGCTAGGGGAGGGTCAAAATCTTTAGCATTAACATTAATGCACAATTTTTTAAAATTCATCAGGATATTCTTATATGGTTCATAAAGCAATATCTACCCAAGCTCTAACCTATTTTTAGCCTTAACACAAAGGAGTTTTCTTTTAGTAATCATGTCTACAGCTTTTTACAAATTATTACGCTCTCTCCCCTGATTGCCCGATTGCGAGCACCTAATAGAGGATTGAATGTCAATTTTTCAAACTCAAATCCTGCTTCTTCACAAAACTTTTTGGTTGCCATGGTTGTTGGTATCTTTTTACCACTAACTGTGCTATCTCCTATTATTATTGCAAGTTTACCTCCAGACTTTAATGCCCAGAAGATATTCTTTATAGCTTCCTTCAAGTCGTCGTAATACATAGCAACCCGCGGAGGTAATCCTCTATAGATACTTTTAGGCTTTCCATTATTTTTCATTCCTAAATATTTGGATTCAATCTTTTTCATATCTGCACCTAAATAATCATAAGCAATTTTGTCTTTTCCAACATAATCTATTGAAAAATAATAAGGTGGACTAGTAATACAAGCATCAAATTTACCTTCCATTTCATTCATATTCTTTAGTTCAAGTATATCTCCTTCTATAATGCGGGCAGGTTCAAATTTAAGTCCATACTTTTCTTTAATCTCCATTGTCTTTTTATGACAATCTTTTATATAATTTAACTTCTCAATAAACAGACCAGCTTTTCCTTTTCTGTTATATCTTGAAGTTCTAACAAAGGCATCAATCGTATCAAAGTATACCGCTAACATCAATTTATGGATTACAGGGTCGGAATGTTCCCATTTTTTATTTTCTATTGCTTGTAAAATATTTTGTAGTTCATTTAGTGAAAAATCCAGTTTTTGCTCATCAATGAAAAGTAAATCGTTTTTTAATTCGGATAAAACAATTCCCATTGGAGTAATATCTACACCTACGCTTTTAATTCCCATAAGAGATGCCTCATGTGTAGCAGTCCCAGAGCCATTGAAAGGGTCAAGAAGAAGTGAATTTTGGCTTAACTTAAAGGCATTGATTAAAGTCCTTACTACGCGAGGATAAAATTTTCCTTTATATGGATAGAGATTATGAAACGCATATGCATTGGTATCACCAAATTTATCTACCAATTCGGTGTATAATGTGGTTTTCCCTTTTACTTTTTCAAGATGGGCAATTCTTAACCTTATAAGATCTTCGTCACCCTTGAGATTGACCACCCTATTTACCGGGTCAATAGTATATTCGTCAGTTAAACCTTGCAATTCCAAATCTAAGAATTCTAAATCGGCTAATGTCTGCATCCAGAATCCAAATATAGTATCACCTTTAGGTAGGATATAGTTTTCGAATTCCTTAGCATAAGCATCCATTATCTCTTCGTAAGATGGAAATGCGTAAGTGCCAAACATTGTTGTCTGTTTTATTTGTTTTTTTGACATAGAATTTCCACTCACAGTTTTGCCTCCATTAACAGGCTGTTGAAAATCAATGAAGGTTATATGGTTTTTCTAAATTTTTCTTGTAACTTCTGATAGACTATATTAGGCACCAGCCCTTCCACATCACCACCTAGCCTAGCTGCCTCTTTAACAATGGTAGAACTCAAAAAAAGCCACTTAAAATCAGTCATCAAAAATACTGATTGGATATTTCGATTTAAACGCCGATTCATTAAGGCTAGCTGCAATTCATAGTCAAAATCAGATACCGCCCTAAGGCCTCTTAAGATAATATTAGCTCCTTTTTTCTGGACATAATTTACTAGTAAACCTTTAAAGGCATCCACTTCTACCTTGTCCGTCTCTGAAACTGCCTCTAAAATGGCCTGCCTGGTCATTTCTAACCGCTCATTTATTGTAAAAAGGGGTTTTTTATCCGAATTCTCAGCAATAGCCACAATGATTCTATCAAAAATCAATAATCCTCTTTTCACTAAACTTAAATGCCCATTGGTAATAGGGTCAAAAGAACCAGGATAAACAGCTATAGTTTTCATCTTTCAGTTATTTTTTAAAAAAGTAATGTTTGTTTGTCCGTATTGTTTAAGAGTGACCAAAGAAAAATCCATAAATGAAAATTTTTCTTTGGGAGAATGTTCAATAATAACCAACCCCTCTTTAGTAAGAAGTTGAGGTTTGGTCTTGATTAAGTAAAGTGTCTTTTCAACATAGTTTTTTTCATAAGGTGGGTCCATGAAAATTATCTGAAAGGTTTGGGTTAAAAAATTCAGACCTTTTAAAATATCACGCTTATAAAAAACTGTCTGTGTTTCTATGCCTAAGTTTAAAAGATTGGTCTTGATAATTTGAATGGCTCGTTGGCTTTTGTCTACAAAAACAACCTGTTTTGCTCCTCGGCTCAAGGCCTCTATTCCTAAACTGCCTGTACCTGCATATAGATCCAAAACCCTAGCTGAAGGCCAGATATCAGGAAAGATATTAAAAATAGCCTCTTTTACCATATTTGTGGTAGGTCTTATAAAAGAAACGGTGGATGAATATAGGCGCCTACCTTTGTATTTACCTGTAATGACACGCATTATAAATACTTCTCCAAAAGAACCTCCGCAATTTGGACAGCGTTAAGGGCTGCGCCTTTTCTAATGTTATCTGATACCACCCACATAGCAATGCCATTTTCAAAAGCCAGGTCTTTTCTGATTCTTCCCACAAACACTTCATCTTTACCTGCAGCCTCTATGGCCAGAGGATAAAGATTTTTACTTGGGTCATCTACTACTTTTACTCCCGGGGCGTTAGCCAGAAGGCTTTTTACTTCTTCTGGGGAAATGGGTTTTTCTAGCTCCATGTGCACAGCCTCTGAGTGGCTATAGAACACCGGTACTCGGATACAAGTAGCACTGACAGTAATAGTATCATCTTCCATAATCTTTCTGGTCTCAAAAAACATTTTCATTTCTTCTTTGGTATATCCATTTTCCAAGAAAACATCTATATGAGGCAGACAATTAAAGGCAATCTGATAAGGATAGACTTCACAAGTAACCGGTTTGAGATTAAATAATTCTCTTACTTGTCTTTCCAGTTCTTCTATGGCCTTTTTGCCTGTGCCAGAAACAGCTTGATAGGTAGCGACAATTACCCGTTTTATCCGGGCTACATCATGAATAGGTTTTAATGCTACTACCATTTGAATGGTAGAGCAATTAGGATTAGCAATAATTCCTCGGTTTTTATACTGAGCAATGGCATGGGAATTGACTTCAGGCACCACTAAAGGAATATCTGGCTCCTGCCTAAAGGCAGACGAATTATCCACTACTACTGCCCCATGGTGAGCAAAAACAGGGGCAAATTGCTTACTTATAGTTGCACCTGCTGAAAATAAAGCAATTTTTATGTCTTTTGATTTTACCGCCTCTTCGGTTAGCTCCTCTACTTTTATTACTTCTCCATGAAAGGTAATCTTCTGTCCTGCTGTCCTTTTAGAGGCGAAGAGATATAAATTGTTTACAGGGAATGCTCTTTGTTCCAGGGTTTTAACCATCTCATTACCCACAGCACCAGTTGCTCCTACTACGGCCACATTTACTTTTTTCATAACTTATCCTCCATGCCTAGAAATACAACTAATGAACAAATTTTATCTTTTTTCAAAATATTGTAAAGAGCCAAAAATCCACAATTGATTTTGTACACCTGTCTGCTAACAGACAGGGCGGTGAACGCTTATAAAAATGTAATGCAATACAGGCTGTTGAAAAAATCATTTTTTTCTCAGACCCATCCATGGACTAACAAGAGCAAAATATTATCTGCAGGCTTGCCTGAAGCAAACAGGATTGTTTTTGAAAAATAATAAACCTAAACCATTTGATGGCACAATTAGAGAAATTTGCTACTCCTGAATAGCCTCTTTGTTACCTCTATGAAGAAAAGTCAACATATTTATTAAACAATCTTAGAATAT
>Ga0190316_1000091_pt1 | contig 21612 bp, 20 predicted proteins | sample 48701112_MG_FD_161663 | JGI IMG/M metagenome (GOLD analysis project Ga0190316, IMG submission 161663) | Hydrothermal vent sediment bacterial communities from Southern Trench, Guaymas Basin, Mexico - 4870-11-1-2_MG | ecosystem: Environmental > Aquatic > Marine > Hydrothermal vents > Sediment ... | reverse complement strand
CTCCATTGTGGACGGCGCCTGCACCAAAGTTATTCAGGACAATTTGGTCAAGGTCATGTCATGGTATGACAATGAGTGGGGATACTCCAACAGGATATTGGATCTGATCCTTCATATGAATGCCCAAAAGGCGTAACCGTTAAAATTCCTTGGCAGCCGGCAGACTTTTGCGATGATTGTATCGGAAGCCCTTCGTGCAAACCTTGAGGCCACAGCCGTCCGGGAGTTAGTGTTCGACTCCCGCTTCCAGGTTCTCCGGGATGCGGTCAAGGATTATCATGGAATAATTAAGGCCCTTGACAGCCTCCTCTTTGAACTGCATCATCCATTTCGTAACTGGGAAGTTGTGATCAGGGACCTGAGGTCATTTTCTCTCAAGAATCTTTCTGCTTACAGCCGTTCATCTCAGGGACCCGAGGCCATTAAAGTGCTTTTAGGCACCTTCTTTGATATCATTTCCGAAGTCCCTGATGAAAATCAAAAGACCGAGGCCGTAAATGGAATCCTGGCCTTTCTGGAAAAAATCATTCAAAAAGCAGACACTGAAAAGCTTCTGACAATATTGCCTGATATTGAACATGCCTTCCGCAGGCTCAATGAATCCGACGCGCTTGTGATTAAGGCTGTTGCCAGGAGCTGTCACCCTGTATCTCGCCTGATACAGAATATTTCCAACCGCCTGAAGGGACAAGAGATATCTCCGGGCTTATGGGATGCAGCGGGAAGGCTCCTTATTAAAGTCCGGGAATCTACCTTTCAGTACTGGCTTGGGCAAGAAGACCCTGAGAGCTGGCTTAACCGTACTGTTGAGCAGTTTTCCATAGAACCTGACCCTGAGAACCTGGAAAAGACGCTGAGGCTCATCAAACCGGTCTCGCACAGGCAGCTCAAGTCCTTTCTGAAAGACCTGGAAATCGAGAAAAAAACCTCTCTCAACGAAAAAAAGGCCCTGGATCTGGCCGGGCGCCCGGGCCACCTGGATATAGTGAATCAGTACAGAAAGATTGTCAGGGAACTGGCCAGGCTGTCTTGTCAAATCCTTTCTGTATCATCAAAAGAGCAGTCTTCACCCAATCATGGAACGGAATTATACTCTTTGCTTCCGTTCCATTTTATTGAAATGGAAGGCCTGTCCGCAATCCACGAAGAAGTCCTTCGCCAGATCAACCGCAGCCTTTTGCATCTTATACGCACCGCAGACCGGGAACGGCTTCAAGAGATCCTTTCCGGAAGCTTTGCGCTGCTGAAGCAGCAAGTAGGCAATTTCCCAAGGACTGCTCTTCAGTGCATCGAGGTCCTGGGTTCAGAAGTAGTCCGCAGGGACGACACAAGGCTCATCGAGATCTTTCTCAGTCAGGTAATCCATTTTGGCTTCCAGCCCCCTGGCATTAAGGGCGTGGATACCGAATGGCATATATTAAACAATCCTGCTCATCTGCAGAATATTCGCGTCTGGCTGAAATTTGCAGAACAGAAAACCAGTGTCTGCGGCACCCTGTTGTCGGCCCTTATCATAAACCTCAAGCTGGCAGGCACATGTATCCGGGATACGGACCTGTTTCAGAAGGACGTCAGCCGGTTACTCAACTGCGACATAGAACAAAATTACAATCTGGTCAAACAGTTGGCCAAGATCCTGCCGGTTTACTTCAATGAGATAGGAGCAGAGGGTCTCCTGAGGGACGTGTCGACAGAACTGGATGAGATATCTCACCGTAAGGATATCCTTATCCACTTTCTGAGAAAACAGAGCCATGTTGAGAGCAACAACCGCATTGTCGATTTCATAGAGGCCATTTTGTGCTTCTGGTTCAGCAGGCAGAAGGACGTACTGGAACCCTTTCTGCCCCCCGAGATCCTGGAGCAGGTCTCTGGCCATGGCCCATTCGCGGATCATGTACACAGGCTTGTACGGCATCTTGCAGATGTGCTGGATATCAAACGATTTACCCACAGTGTTGATACCTTGCTGGATTTGAAACAAGACCGGCTTTCTCAAATTCTGAGCCAGATCCCTGATGTCCCTCCTCAAGAAAAAAGACGTGTTGAGCTTCTTATCCGGATGTACCGGCTTGAGGTCCATAAGTACAAGCTCGGCACCCAGGAAATCCGTCATCATCTGGAGGAAGCCAGAAATCAGGGTTTTGAGGGACTGGATAAAGTACTTGAAGTCCTGGATGTGGATGACGATCCAGAGCGGTGCCTTGAAGTAATCCTGGACCAGCTTGATGCCCTTAAAGGCATTATACTCAGCAAGGAGCGGTTTGAAATCAGGGAGGACATATACCACAAACGGCACATAACCGTGGATATTCCTTCAATGTACGGCCGATATCATGAGCGCAAGTTTGATGCCCTCAGCCTCAGTTTCCGACTGGAGAACCTGGCAAATTTATACTTCGAACGGCTGATAGCCGAGATAGATTCAACCTTCATTTCAAGGCCCATCTTTGTACGCATACTCAGGTATCTCCGGCTCTTCTGGAGGGCCGTACAGCTGGACGGAGTGTATTCCGGGAAGTTCGCCGCCTATCTGGCCCTGCTGGAAAAATCTCTCGAGGTCCGGCGATTTGCCTTTTCCCAGTATTTGGACGTAGTGAGAGGGTTATCCGAGGGGGTTAAAGACATTATCCATGCCTATTACATAAGCCCGCATCAGGACAATATCTCTCTCATTATTCGCCAACTGGGCAAATACAACCTGCTCCCGAAGTACAAAACCGCTTTAAAAGAGGTTGAAGACGAGGTCCAGATGACCCATCAGATAACGGAGTGGTTCCTGAGGGACCTTATTTCCAGCACCTTTGGCCTGCAATATCTGGACAACTTCATAGCCAGGGTATACCAGTTGCTTGGAGAGCAGAAAGAAAGACTGGATCACAAGGACCTTGACTTGGTATTGAGCTATGATCCGAATCAGGTATTGTGTACCATACACAGTCCGAAACAACAGACAAAAAACCTCCTGCACCTCGGCAATAAGGGCTTCAACCTGGTGCTCCTGGCACAAAAGGGCCTGCCGGTTCCGCCGGGAGTAATAGTCACCACCGAGGTCTTCAGATGCTATCCTATTATCCAGAAACTGCGCAGCGCATACATGGAATTCAAGTCACAGCTTCAGAAAGCCATAGGGGAGATAGAGAATCAGACCGGGCGCAGGTTTGGCGATCCGTCAAATCCCCTGCTTTTATCCGTAAGGAGCGGAGCGGCCATTTCCATGCCTGGGATGATGTCAACAATCATAAACGTGGGCAGTAATCCCGAAATCATAGAAGGCCTGGCGAAAAAGACCGGCAATGCCTGGTTTGCCTGGGACAACTACCGCAGGTTCGTCCAGTCATGGGCCATGTCCTTTGATCTGGAACGCGAGATGTTCACCGAGATCATGAATAACCACAAGCTCCGTTACGGGGTGAAACAGAAAAGGGAATTTACCGGATACCAGATGAAAGAATTGGCCCTGGCTTATCAGCAAGCTACGCTGGACCACGGCCTGGAGCTGGAAAAGGATCCTTTTGAGCAGCTCCTTGTGGCCATACAACTGATTCTGACTTCATGGGAGTCTGAAAAAGCAAAGAACTACAGGGAAATAATGGAGATGTCCGATTACTGGGGCACGGCTGTGATACTGCAGGCCATGGCCTATGGAAATCTTTCAGAGACATCCGGCAGCGGCGTGGCCTTCACGCCGATCCATACCGACAATATAGACAGTATCAGCCTATGGGGTGACTTTACCACCGGAAATCAGGGGGATGACATTGTGAGTGGTCTGGTCAGTACATATCCGATTTCAATAAAGCAGCAAAAGGCCATGGGGCTTGATTCCGAAATGACTCTGGAGAAAAATTTTCCGGAGATTTACAATACCTTGTTATCCATAAGCAGAGAGCTCATCTATGAGAAAAGATGGGACCCCCAGGAGATAGAATTTACCTTTGAAGGCCCGGAGAGCAACAGGCTCTTCATACTCCAGAGCCGGAACATGACCACCAAGAGGCGATGCATCGTTCAGGTCTTTGTGCCATCAGGGGAGTTGGAGGCCAGCTATCTGGGCAGGGGCATCGGCGTAAGCGGAGGCGCCATGACCGGGAAGGCCGTATTCACCCTGTCCGAGATCAAGTCCTTACGCAGGAAAGAACCAGAAACCCCTTTGATCCTGATCCGGTCGGACACGGTCCCGGACGATATCAAGGAAATTACTTTAACAGACGGCCTGCTCACGGCAAAAGGAGGACAGACTTCTCATGCAGCCATTATTGCATTTCGCCTGGACAAGAGCTGCATCGTGGGCTGTAAGCAACTGCAGGTCTTTGAAAATCAGGGTTTTGCGCAATTACACGACCGCATTATTCGTTCCGGCGACTTCCTGAGTATTGACGGCAGAAACGGATCGATATACATGGGCAGGCATGCCACTCAGACAGAGGAAGAGATGTCTCTGGTCTGAGAATTTAGATATAGAGATTTGCAGGGAAGATGCTGTAATGATCAAATACATAGACGAAATTCCGCTGAAAGGCCAAAGGGTCCTGATGAGGACGGACTTCAATGTCCCCCTGGACGATTCCGGCAATATCACAGACGACAGCCGCATCAGGGCGGCCCTGCCGAGCATACGCTATGCCTTAGAGGTCGAAGCAAGGCTGATACTCTGCTCGCATCTTGGCCGCCCGAAGGGACAGAGAATAGAAAAATTCAGCCTGAGGCCGGTGGCCGGGCGTCTTGGCGAACTGATAGACAGGGAGGTACCTCTGGCCCCGGACTGTATTGGAGCAGAAGTGGAGAACCAGGTCAGCTCCATGTCGGATGGAGAAGTGCTGCTGCTTGAAAACCTCAGATATCATCAGGGAGAGACAAAAAACGACCCCGGCTTTGCAAAAGCCTTGGCAAGAATGGCCGATGTGTATATAAATGACGCCTTTGCAGTATCACACAGGTCCCATGCCTCAGTGACCGGGATACCCGGCCTGGTCAAAAACTGCGCGGCCGGTTTCCTTGTAAAGCAGGAACTCTTGTACTTCAAAAAGGCCGTGGAAGGACCTGCCAGGCCCCTGGTGGCCATCCTGGGCGGGGTCAAGATATCCAGCAAGCTGGGGGCCGTTAAAAACATACTGGACCGGGTGGATAAGCTGATAGTCGGCGGGGCCATGGCCAATACCTTCCTGGCAGCGCAAGGCATTAATATAGGAAAATCCCTCGCTGAGAAAAGTCTGGCAGACACGGCCGGGGCCCTAATTGATCGGGCAAGAGACAAAGGTGTCAAATTATACCTTCCTGTTGACTGCATCATAGCACGGGATATTGATGCAAACGCCGAGACCGGGACCGTCCCGGTCCAGGAAATTCCAGATGATTGGATGGCATTGGACATAGGGCCTGCAACGTCAAGCCTCTTCAGCGAAGCCCTTTACAATGTCAAAACCATAGTATGGAATGGCCCAATGGGGGCCTTTGAGCTCGAACCTTTCAGCCAGGGTACGATGGCCCTGGCGCATGCGGTCGGCAGCAGTCAGGCCATCAGCATTGTAGGCGGAGGAGATACCGGTCTGGCCGTCCACAGGGCCGGTGAAGCAGGGAACATATCTTACATGTCCACAGGTGGGGGAGCGTTTCTCAGCCTCCTGGAAGGAAAAGAGCTGCCGGGCATAACGGCGCTTGAGGAGTGTATTAAAAAATGAGCACCCTGAAAAGAAGACCTGTTTTGGCAGCCAACTGGAAGATGTACAAGACAGTGGCCGAGACCCGTGACTTCCTTGATGTCTTTTTGCCCCTGGTGAATGACCTGCCGGAAAGAGAGATAGTGATCGCTCCTCCGTTTACTGCCCTTTCAGCAGCCCGGGAAATCATTAAGCAAAGTGGACTTGTGACACTGGCAGCCCAGAACATGTACTTTGAGCAAAAGGGTGGCTTCACTGGTGAAATATCACCGATCATGCTCAAGGAATTCGCGGTAAAGTGGGTGATCCTCGGACATTCAGAGCGCAGGCATATTTTCGGAGAAAAAAACGGCCTTATTGCCCTAAAGGTCAGGTCTGCCCTGGAAAATGACCTGCTTCCAATACTATGTATCGGGGAAAAGCTGGAGGAAAGAGAGGCCGGGCTTATGCATGAGATACTTGAAAGGCAGTTATCCGCGGGCTTTTCAGAAGTAGGTAGTGAAGAGGCAGACCGGGTAGTGGTTGCCTATGAACCTGTATGGGCGATTGGCACGGGTAAGACAGCCACCCCGGACCAGGCACAGGATGCCCACGTCCATATACGCTCCTGGCTGACCGGCCGTTTCGATTCCGGTATTGCAGGGCGGATTCGAATATTGTATGGTGGCTCGGTTAAGCCGGAAAATGTCAATGAATTAATGGCGCTCCCCGACGTGGACGGAGCACTTGTCGGCGGCGCTTCTCTCAAACCCGGGAGCTTTGCACAAATTGCCGGTTGCCGGATTGATTAATTAAAAAGGGATATCTTTTGTATTCTATATTAATAATAGTTTATGTTATTACGTGTGTCCTCTTGGTCCTCACTGTCCTGCTCCAGCAAGGCAAGGGGGCCGAGATAGGAGCCGTATTCGGGTCCAGTGATACCATCTTTGGCAGTGCGGGACCGGCCTCTTTTCTGAACAAGCTCACTACAGGACTGGCGGTAGCCTTTATGATCTTGGCCCTTGTTCTTACCTATTTATCGGCTCACAAGGTTGAGGATTCCGTAATGCGCGACGTGCAGGTAACTACCAGTCCTGTAACTACCGAACCTGTTGAAACCGCTGAACCTGCTGCGACTGTAATTCCTGAACCTGTTGAAACCGCTCCTGCGCCAGCGACAGGAGTTGAAGAGCCCGCCCATGGCTCAAATAAAAAGACAAATTCCCTGGCTGAAGATAGCCAGCAGAAGAAAAATCAGCCTGAAAACATTGCACCATCAACGAATCAACCTGATACCCCTAAATAGTCAATCTTTTGCCGAAGTGGTGGAATAGGTAGACACGCCATCTTGAGGGGGTGGTGGGCAAAACCCGTGGGGGTTCGACTCCCCCCTTCGGCACCATATTATCCTGTGGGAAAGCGGTCTATTATTAATGGCTCAATGGCTGCCGGGTCTCTTCACAGGCAGCCTGATCGTAAAGACGGATCCCTTACCTAGTTTGCTTTCCACAGAGATCGTGCCCCTGTGGGCCTGAATGATCTTGAGCGCATAGGTGAGGCCGAGCCCGGCATGGATCTTTGAAGTAAAAAAGGGGTCCAGGATGTTCTTGAGCTTGTCCTTTGGGATGCCGACCCCTGTATCGGAAACCATGATCTCGATATATCCTTCGCTGACACGGCTGCTGATTTCCAGTATGCGTTGCTTATTTCGCATTGCCTCAATTGCGTTCTCAATGAGATGGCTAACCGCCGCCTTAATCTGTTCTCTGTCAACAAAAATATCAGGAGGATTTTTCATTAAATCCGTTTTTACATCTATGTGATTTTCTACAATTGCAGGTCTGTATTTTTCAATTGCTTCGGCAATGATCTTATTGATATCTGCCGGCTCTCGATAAGATATTACAGTGGTCTTCAGCTCAATGAGCTTCTTTATCATGTGTTCCAGGGTCTCAACATTTTGTACAATCAATTTCAGATATTCTCTGTTTGGATCACCCTCGGAAAGGGATTCAGAGATCCTCCGCGCAAACCCTCCTATGGCAACAAGAGGGTTCCTTATCTCATGCACCACCTGGTCCATCATCTTTTCTAATGCCTCTGATTTTTCCTCCTCCAGCAGTTTTTCGCGCTCTGCCTTTATGCTGAGTAATGACCGTATCCTTGCAACAAGCTCTTTATAATCAAAGGGCTTGGCCAGATAGTCATCCCCGCCGACGTCGAGACCCTTGACGGTGCTGTCAACGTCGCCTTTGGCGGTGAGCATGAGGACAGGTATGTAACGGGTGCTTTCGTCTTCCTTGAGTCTTTTGCATACCTCGAAACCATCCAGTTTAGGCATCATAATGTCCAGCACGATCAGGTCCGGCTCGTATTCAGCGACCTTCTTGAGGCCTTCTTCGCCGTCGTATGCCTCAGCGGTATCGAACCCGTCGGCACGGAGCCTCTTTCTCAAGAGGTCCACGGTATCCACGTTATCTTCAACAATCAGGATCTTGTCCTTGTCCACCTGAACTGCCTTTTAATGTTTTTTCGCGTAGTATTCTATCTGCTCGGGCAGATCGTGCACGTTTATCGGCTTTGAAATATACCCGCTGAACCCGGCCTGCAAAGCCTTTTCCCTGTCTCCTTTCATTGCATGTGCGGTCAATGCAATTATGGAGGTATGCTTAAACTCCTCTCGAAGCCTCAGATTTTTTGCAACCTCATAGCCTCCCATCTTCGGGAGAGCGATATCCAGAAGAATAATATCCGGCTGTTCAGCGATCGCCTTTTCCAGGCCCTCTTCTCCATCAACGGCTTCGATTATCTGGTAATCCCGGTTTCTTAAGATCTTGATTACCAGCTCCCTGCTGTCCTGGTTGTCCTCAATTATCAGCAGTTTTTTTCCTGAAACCTTCCCTGTTTCTTTCATGTCATCCCCATCTGTCAGGCATTTTTTATCTCATCGATCCTGTCTTTAAGCCTTTGCAAGAGATCTTCTTTAAGTGTTCCCTTGTTCAATATGCCACGCAACCTGCCGTCCAGAGCGTCTTTCTCTTTCTCGCTCAACTCCCTCTTAGTAATAATAATAAGAGGTATCTTCTTGGCACTTTCCTCTGTCTTAATGTACTCAATTACATCAAAACCATCCATCTTGGGCATTGTCAGGTTGAGGATGATCAGGTGGGGCACGAAACTCCTTATCAGCTCGACTGCATCTTTGCTGTTATAGGCCGCCCTTACCTGATACCCGACGTCCTGCAAGGTCTGTTTTATCAGCGATACCGTATCAGTTTTACTGTCTACTACCAGTACCCGTTGTATTTTGCCCCTTTTCTCCAGATCTCTTATTTTTTTCAGCAGGAAATTCTTATCCAGCGGCTTCACCATATATTCCGCAGCACCCAGACTGAACCCCAGCTTTTTATTATCCACAATTGAAAGCACAATTACAGGGATATCCCGGGTCTCCGGCGTGCTCTTAAGCTCCCGCAATACCTGCCATCCGTCCTTATGCGGCATCATGATATCCAGGGTAATGGCTACCGGTTTCGTCTCCATGGCCTTTTCAACCGCCTTCTCCCCGCCGAGAAGACCTACTGTTTTGTAATCCTCTCCCAGAGACTTCCTGATGATATCAATTGCATCCGGATTGTCATCTATTGCCAGCACGGTCTTTCTGGTGATGTCCTCTGCAGTCAACGGCCCCGCCTCAACGGTCTTCGAGGCCTTTGACCCAAGCACCAGTTTCTGTATGACCTCACAATTTTTGCAAAAATCAGCCTTCTCAGGATAGGCACCGATCTTCAGCCCTGAGCAATGCGTCCCAAGGATGAGCCAGCAACGTCTGTCTTCACTGTCATAGGCCGGACAGCTCGGCTGTCCGCAATGGATGTATTCGTGACACCTTACCGGTTTGCCTTCATATTGGGGGTTTTTCAGGAAGGTCTCAACAGGCACCCCGAAGTGTTTGGCCAGATCATCAGCCACTCGTAATTCTATGACCGGCTTGGCCCTGGACTCGAGTATCTCCTTTTTTAGCGGGATGGTGAAATAGAACTTGCTTCCCTTGCCGTACTCGCTCGTGGCCCAGATCGTGCCGTTGTGCATCGCGATCAACCCCCTCGCAATACTGAGCCCCAGGCCGGTCCCCTCGTATTGGCGCACGGTAGAGAGGTCAGCCTGCACGAACTTGTCAAAAATCTTGCCGAGATCCTCATCCTTTATCCCGATGCCTGTATCCTCCACGCAGACCTCTGCAAATACAGGAGGCTCGCCAAGTCGATGAATGCCGCGATCGGATGTCCTGGCACGGATGGTTATGCCTCCCTCATCGGTAAACTTGATCGCATTGGACAGCAGGTTCATCAAGACATGCTTGATCTTATTCTTATCACCATAGACCATGGGCAGATTCTCATCGATATCAAAATCAAGTGAAAGCCCCTTTTTGGTCATCATTCCCTCGACCATGGGAACTACTGAATCAATGAGTTCTTTCAGGTTGAACTGTTCCGCTTCTAACTCGGCTTTTCCCGCCTCTATCTTGGAGAGATCGAGAAGATCATTCAACAATTGCAAGAGGTGCCTTGCATTATTGGAAATCTTGCCGAGACTCTTTGCCTGCTCCTCGTTGATTGGCCCGTCAACCCCGTCCAACAACAGATCCGAATATCCGATGATGGAGTTCATCGGTGTCCTCAGCTCATGAGACATGTTCGCCAGGAACGTGGATTTCAGTTTGTCAAGCTCCCTGAGCTGGGTGTTTGCTTTTTCCAATAGTGCTATAAGATTGGTCCTTTCTTCCAGCAACTCGGTCTTTTTCGCAACCTCTCTTTCAAGTCTTTTGCTGAATTGAGATGCCCTTTGAACCATATAGTTAAATGTATTGCCCAGTACGCCTATTTCATCCTCTGACCTCACGTCCACCGAAACGGACATATCACCCTCTGCAAATCTCTTTGCCTTGTCAGCCAAATCCTCCACAGGGCGCCTGATGAATCTGGTCACCATCACATAAATTATGGCAATAATCATCGATATTCCGATAAAACTTATCAATATGGTCCTGTTCCTGGCAGAAGCGACCATTTCATAGGCATGGTGCACATCCGTTCCTATTATCATGCCGCCGAGGACTTTCCTTGAAGTGCCATGGCAGTGATAACAGTCTTTATGATTCAAAATGGGCTGCATGGTAATAAGGACCCTTTTCCCGGCAAACTCTTCCACAAATGCCCTCTCTGGTCTCGCTCCCGAGCTCAATGTCTTGGTTAAGGCCTTCAATGCCTCCTCATTATGTATGAAATCCGCAATCCCGGTGTTTACGTTTTCCTCGTGTGTGGACCAGATTATCTCTTGATCAAAATCGCATATATATACTTCGATGTTTTCCATCTTTGTCCGAATACCGGACAAGACCCCCTTGATGGCCTCACTATCTCCGACATGCATTGGATATGTTATGCCGGAATAGATCGATCCGGACACGTCTAAATTAAGAGTTTTCACCAACTCCATTCTGTCTTTTGTCCCAAAGTATATTCTCAAGACGATCTCGGCCGTCATAACCAGGGCTATGCTGATTATTACAGTAGCCATTATCTTGTTGGCAAAACTCTTTCTTATAAGACCAAACACGCTGTCCTCAACAATACCGGCGCCTATTGGAACCGCTAATGCGCGCCTCCGTGAATCAAGGGTTTGAACCTGAAGGCCTTGACCCTCTCCGATATGTGACACCCCTCACAATCTTTCATTGTGAGATTCCCCTTGATATCCTGAGAGCGCTGCGTCCTGACGTGCAGTCCGCCGGGGCCATGGCATACCTCGCAGCCCGCGTTCTTCAGGTGAGGAGTCTCCTCAAGACTGACAAAGCCGCCCGGTTTGCCATATCCCGTTGTATGGCAGAAATAGCACCTTTTTATTTCTTCCTCGGTAAGGCCCTTTTTCACCCTTTGGATGCTCTTGAAGGAACTGCTCTTCTTTGCATATTTGGTAAAACTCCCATATTCTTTTTGGTGGCAGGGCTTGCAGGCTTCTGAACCGACATATGTTTGTATTTCAGTGTTAATTTCAGTGCCATTTCCAGCTCGAACTTCTTCAGGACTGAAGATGACGATCAATAATGCCATGACTATGGCAGGGAAACAGCTCATCGTGGTTTACCTTAATGGTCTTTTAATCTAAGGCGGAAAAAAAACGATGCCGCATCAGAAAATCGCTGCAATAATATCCAAAAATCATTATATATAATAATTTATTGTTTTTGTAGTAGCAGGGCCATTTGGGCTTGTCAAGCGCAGGAAAAGTGCGGCGATTTATAGAAAAGACAGGAAATGCTTCCTATAAAAATAAAAAAGATTTGCCTGAGTGGTCAGACTGATATTGCCAATTTCTTCCAAGCAGGTTACAAAGTAATTTTATGAAAGAAACATAATTTCACATGGACGTAATAAGACAGAGCCATCTTGAAACAAACAACAAGACGGGAAGGAGGGTTATGCCATTAAAAGAACAAAAAATTTTCTTTATTGGTTTTACCCCCGCTTTTTTTGCTACGGTGGTTCATAATATCAAAAATGACAAAAGCGGGGGTCTATATCTGAACTTTTCTTGAGATCTGTGCCCTTATCGTGGGTGCATAGCTACTTCAGGTCCCATGCGAAATTTTTGATTCGGCAAGGGACACTGGTGTATGCTCGCACATGAACCTGTAGGTTCTATAGGTGAGGAAGAGAGGAAAAGGATGGTGCTCAAAGTAAAGTTTCTTATAATATGTATTTTTGGTTTCGTGATGTTGATGGCCGGCATCGGCATCAACTCGTCGAGTGCCATGGAAACCGATGACTGTCTGGGATGCCATGGCGATTCATCCATAATTGATGAAGGGGGCGAGCGTCTGTATATCGACGGTGCCCAGTTCGCCGGTACGAAACACGCAGAAGATGGTTGCGGGTCCTGCCATTTTGTAACCGACGATCATCCTGACGATGGAATCAGGCCCGGAAAAGAAAGCTGCGACACATGCCATGAAGATACTATTGATGAGTTATCAAAGGGCCTTCATGCGGGAAATGCGGAATGCACGGATTGTCATAACCCCCATGCAGCCAAAGGCCTCAAGCCTCCCGGTGAAAGCTGTGGTATGTGCCATGAAGATGCCGTTGAAGAGTATTTGAAAAGCCCCCATGCAGAAAAGGCTGCCTGTTCGGATTGTCACAGCCCCCATACGGTAAAAAGCCATCTGTCGATTTCAGGTTTTGAAAAAAATAGACGGTGTGCCACTTGCCATGATAATGTCGGTCATTCTGAATGGCTTCTCCGGTCAAGGCTCCACATGCAGGCAACTACGTGCATAAGCTGTCATACCGATTCGAAAGGCATCGTCATCGCCATGTATATTGAGAAAAGAGATGGTGTCAGACCGGATAAGGAAGGTGAGATTGACCTGGCAACTTATGAAGACCTCATGCAGTTAGTCGGAGACGGGGGAGTTCAATCTCTCATAGACACCAATGGTGACGGTTCCATCACAATGGCAGAGCTCAAAGATTTCAACAAGAACTCAAAATACCAAGACGTGGGGCTCTGGGGGGTGCTGTCAACAGAGACGGCAAGCCACAGCTACGGGATATTTGAAGACCGCCGGGATTGTTCTTTCTGCCACGCCGCCGGGCCAAAAGCCATGCAGACATGTTATGTAGCCTTTCCCAATCAAGACGGCACGTACAGCAGGGTCGCTGTTGAAGAGGGAGCGGTACTCGACCCTCTTTTTGCTACCCCTGACTTCTACATGGTGGGCTCCACCAGAAACGATATTCTCAGCATTCTGGGACTGCTAATCATAGCCGGTGGCTTAGGCGCGGCCTCACTCCACGGCACTTTCAGATTTTTGACCCGAAAGAACAGGAGGAAGCATTGATCATGGAAAAGCCAAAAATGATCTATCTTAACCCTCTCGCAGTCAGGATATGGCATTGGATCCACGCCATTGGAATAACGACTCTGTGCATTACAGGGGCCCAGATCAGGTTTCCCGAGTATATTAATCTCTTTGGTAGCTATAGAGCAGCGGTACTGGTTCATGATTATACCGGAATCTTCGTGTGCATCGATTGGTTGTTATGGTTTTCATATTACGTATTCATTGACAAGAGCCTGATAAAGCTCTATGTCCCAACCCTTGACGACCTGAAAACGGGTGTCATAAGACAGATGCTGTTCTATGGCTTCAACTACTTCCGGGGCAAACCCAACCCGCATCATCCCACGCCTGACAACAAATTCAATCCCATGCAGAAGGGGGCATACCTGATGATCATGACTGCACTTGTACCGATCGTCCTGTTGTCAGGCCTGCTGCTCTTGCTGATTACGCAGAAATGGATGATAGCATTAGGCGGGGTAAAAATAGTGGTCGGGATACATTTCCTGCTGGCCTGCAGTTTTGCCGCCTTCCTCTTTGTCCACATGTATCTGGCTACCCTGGGGCACACATTCTGGGCACATATCATAACCATGATAACCGGCTGGGAAGAAGAGGTAGAAGAACATTAGTCGATACGGGTTGAGACGACATTTCAGGTCGTCTCGACCCATTGTTCAAGAAGCCCGTTGTAGATCTATATAGAAACAGAGGAATTCATGCAAGGAAAGGATTGGATCTGCAGGACACTTTATGTTTCTTTTAAGACTTTTTTAATTACTTTAATCAACTCGACAGGATCAATTGGCTTTTCAATATAACCGTCTGGAATAGTATATTTTGTCAATCCCGTGCTCTCAACAAATTTCTTTTCATCACGAAGCGGTTGTTTGAACATGAAATTTCTGAAATCGACACCTGTCACCTCAGAGACCCCGGTCTGCACGATCACTGGAGTATTGCTCATGTCCGGGTCTTTTCTCAATTCCTGAAACATGGCAATGCCACTTTTTTTTGGCATCATCAGGTCGAGCAGAACCAGATCAGGCTTTTCCTTGCGCAAGAGTTCCAGCCCCTCGATCCCATTACTGGCACTTATGCTTGAATAGCCGTTCTCTTCAAGAATCGCACTGATAAAGGTTATAATATCGGGCTCATCGTCCACAATAAGTATCTTTTTAGCCATTTCCTTCCTCACTTCTATAATAGAAAGTCCTTATGCAGGCCTATCTCTTCAACTGAATGAATACATAGCACGGAATATCTCGCTTTGAAAGACAAAATGCGTAAATATCCGGTGAACCCGTTATATCCCGCCTTGGAGCGGTTACCTTTTTCCGGGTTTCAAAGCTCACCCATTGCAGACCGAAAGAGGCAGTGCAATCCGGTCCGCTACCCGAAACCCTGCAAAAGGCAAACCGCTCCTGCGGCAGGGCACGGATGGCAACTTCCACAGTGGACCACGGGTTCACCGGATATTTACCAAATGCCATCAGTCGGCTGCGTTCCGTCCCCGCCGGCTGTGTTGTCAAGAGGAAAATACAAAATGATTATACTGCGCAAATGCAAAAACCAAAGCCGGGTCGAAGGACGATTGCCTATGAGGAATTTGATGACCTGTCTGCAGGCAAGGCGGCTGGTCCCGCTATTTGGAGAAAAACGGGGGCCAAAAGGCCCCCGCCCATCTTTTCGGATCACAGATAGACCGGTAAAGGCCTAAAATCTGAAGGTCAGGTAGGTCATGAGAGACTGGTATTGTCCACTCTCGTCTCCGTAAACATAGGGATCCTGGTCATCAACATCTGTATAGAGGTAGTTTACAGTGATGCCGACATAGTCATTAATGGCATAGCTTGCACCTACGTTGATGTCCCAGACCGTATAATCCAGCTTGGAGAAGGACTCCATTTCGTTGTTGTTGGCAACGTCGTAAGTCCCTACCCATTTAGTGTCGGTATCCAGTCGATCACCATCGGTATGTGGATCACTGGCAAAGTCTACGTTCTGGATTTTGCTGTCAGCTATGCTGTATGAGGCGCCCGCATTGAAGCTCAATCCGGGCAACGGGTTATAGTTGGCAGAGGCCATAAAGGTATGGACGTCGGAAGTATAATCCATAGTGGAGCAATTCGGACGAACCTCGTCCGAGAGTCTGCCCCCTCAGCCATGGTAATATGGGATATAGAACTCCGAATCCATATTGTTCCTCAAGTAATTATAGCCAAGTGTCATGGATAATTTATTAATTGGAGTGACTGTCACGTCTATACCGGAATCCAGGAGATCGTCCTTGTACTTGTATTCAAGGTCTTCGTTATTTACTCCATGGACATACCGGGTATAGACCGAGACAAACAGCATGTCCATTGGACTCCAGTTGGCCTTCATCTTGGCTTCATGCTCGAACTCAGGATCAGTAGACATGTTGTGCGTCCGGGTCCCATAGACATACTCACCGTATGGATATGTGCCTACATGCGGGACAGGCTCGTTACCTTCATCGTCCACACACAGTTCGATATGGGTAGGATATGCAGCGTCCTCTAAGGCATAAGGATCGTCTCTAAAGGTGAATTTGTATCCTGCCGTTACAGAAAGACCACTGGATGGTCTCCATTTGGCCTTGGTTTTGAACTTGTGTGTCTTGATATCTCTGTCCACGATGAACTCTTGGTTTTTCCTGTCATCACTTTCATACTCATAACCGCCCCTGAGGGTCAGGTTGCGAAGCAAGCGATACCTCACGTCGGCACGGACATTGGCAATATTCCTTTCTTCATCCGAGTCGCGCGTCCAGTCATTGCTGTCACCCTTAAGATCTATGTCTGCGCTGTCAGAGTCGATAAACTGATAGCGACCGTTCAGGCTTACCAGCAGGTCTCTGGTCAGATTGGCTGTCCAGCTCAGCATCCCGGCATCGTAAGTCGTGTCCAGTTCGTGTCCTTCTATGCCATATTCATCGGCACTTTGATTTTCTGCAAAGGAGTGGATATAGCCGAAAGACACGCTTTGATTCTTGCTGATATCGTATTTACCTTTCACGTGGTGGACCGTCTTGGTAGCCTCGGGATTCCTGGACAGCTCGAGAGGTCCATCGCGATAGTCGTAGTTAACTCCACCATACTTGTCATTGGTGATTGGGTCCCAAGTCCCAGTGAATGGATGCACTGCAGGATCATACAGGTGGTTCAGGTGATCACTGTGATTATCGAATGTCCTGTAGAGAAAGCTGTATTCCATCGAGAGCTGCCCAAGATTTACTTCAACAAAAGGTTTGTAGTCTTGAGTAGTCTCATCGATGTCTTTATCATGGGCCACTACATGGCAGGAACCGCACTTGCTCATGCCCATTGCCTGTTGATATCCTTCTCTATTCTCATAACGATAGTGCACGCCCACCTTGACGCCTGGTACCATGGGAAGACGAAGGACAGTGGTCGCATCGTATTTTTCATAGTTCACACCGAAATCTTTATTCGGTGCCTCGTTGGAGTTTACGTCAAAATCAGGAGCGTACTCATAAGAGTGCCACAACTGGGCAGCCATTCCCGGGGCTGCGGATGTCGCCTGTATATGAAGCAGTTCGTCCTGGCCCAGGCGATGCAGGAATTCCTGGTATCCGCCATGAAGCTCGAAGATCCGATCCACATCCAGGTGCCCACTGTAGTCCTGGTCCACGGTGTCGATGTGCCTACCCTCTGCGCCGAACTCGATCTTACCGCTTCTGACGTCGACTGAACCGCCGTAAATTCCAACCGTGTCTTCGTCTGAAAGGCTCCTGTATTCCGCCGCCTTATTGGGGCTGTCATTATTACCATTGATGCTCACGCCCCCGGAGAGCTCTACATGAATACTCTGTTCACTGTCCTCATCTGCCCATGCGGCATTGCCAAATGGGAGGAAGACGGCCAGGGCAAAAATGACAAAAATTGCTATATATTTCTTCATCTGTCTGCCTCCTTATCAGCGTGTCAGGCCGGCGCCGAGGCCCGCACCTGCCTGCGATGGCAAATCACTGCCGTGAATTGACTGGTGACAAGTAGTACATTTTGTCAGCATTCCGCGGGACCAGTCATGAGGATCTTTACCCTCAATGGCATGTGGCGTCAGGCCGTTATATGCATCCATGGTCCCCGTAATGGTCTTGCCGGGCTTATATTCGGTCATAAGACCGACACTTCCTTGCCTGCTGGCATGGAAGTGTGCTTCATGACACTGCAGGCACAGGAAGGGCTCATTCTGCTTCAGGAGGTTGTTTGCCACGGTCCCGTGGGGTTCATGACACTCAAGGCAGCTTTCTGAAACAGGGGCATGCTCAAAGACGAACGGTCCCTGATAACGGGTATGGCATTTAAGGCACAGGTCGTTGAGCCTTTCGTCGGTCTTAAGCATGCCGTCGGCCCCGGTCTGTGTACCGTGAGGCTCGTGACAGCTATCGCATGTCATTTTTCCTTCTTTCAAGGGATGGTGAGACATATAATACATCTTTGCCTTCTGAGATGTATGGCAGGAGGCACAGAGATCTATTTCCTTCTCAGCCAGGAGGTGTTTTTCTGGATTATTGTGGATATTGTGGCAGGAAGTGCAAGTTACGTCACTCAGGGCATGCTCTGAGTTTGCCCAGTTCATCTGGGCCCCGGCCTGATGACAGGTAGTGCAGACCCCGGCAACTTCATCAGCGGCCAGCCCATCTTTACCGAAGCGCAAGATCTTCTCCGGATCACCGTCCCCATCCACGTGTACGGACCCTGGCCCGTGGCAGCCTTCACAGCCATGCTGGTAGCCATATGCCTCAAAAGACGCAATGCGCATATGAACATTGTTATGCCGATCATTGGCAAAGTCTTCGTGACATTCCAAACAGGCTTCGCTGCCTACGTATGTTGCCCCGGGTGCCACTTCCGGCACCTTGATGATACTGGCCCTTTTTTCCAGCATCTGACAGCCGATCAAAAAGCAAAGACCGACTGCGGCAATCAAGACTCTTTTTAGCATAATTACTTCCTCCCCTTCTTCCTTGGTCTAAAAACCGGGACATTATCCCGCCTATTCCACCAAGTTATAGCAGGCCTATCGGCCTGCCTTCTTTCCAAAAATATCTTGACTTGTTACATTCTGTCTGTCCTGATAATCACCTCCTTCCAGTTATTCCGGCACATAGGCCAAACGACAATAAGCCCTGAGATTACGATCGACAACTTCTATAACATTCTTTAGCGGTTCTGGCAATATTTTAGATAAGACAAACAGCACGCCCATTATTTGAGATAAATTTTCAATAAATTTTTTATCTGTATCTATGATGGCAGTGCCATAGACTCACGGGACGCCAGATTGACGGGATTTGTACTTCATACTATATTTAATTTTTAATAAACAAGTTGATAAGGAGATCCCATCATGAGGAAGGTTCTCATAATTATCAGTACGGAGGACGGCGAAAGCATCTACAATGCGATGAGGCTGGCAAATCTGGGCGCAGGAAAAGGTGATGAAGTCAGTGTATTCATGCTCGGAAAAGGCGTCCTTTTTGAAAAGAGCGGCAGCAAAGATTTTGACGTGATGGGTCAAATCAACATGTTCAAGGGAGATTTTTATGTCTGAGGGGTCTGTGCAAAATCCCACGGTCTGGAGGGATCAAGCACTTGCCCGATCGGATGGATGGATGACCTCTATGAACTGGTCATGGAGGCGGATAAGGTCTTAGCATTTTGAGCAGAATTATATGGAAATTCTCCTTCACACCTGCTGCGGGCCATGCACCCTGTACCCGGTCAAAGAGCTCAAAAAAAAGGATATCAAGGCCCTCGTGTACTTCTATAATCCCAATATCCATCCATTCAGGGAGTATGAACGCAGGGTCGAGGCCCTGGAAACGGCTGCGGAAAAGTTCAAATTCCCGGTATTGTGGGATCAATCCGGATACGGGCTGAGAGAATGGCTGAACAAAATAGGAACAAGGCGGGACCCGGATGAACGCTGTCCCGTGTGTTACCGCATTCGCCTGGAAGCTGCTGCCCAAAAGACCGCGGAACTCGGCCTGCCCGCTTTCACCACAACCCTGCTTTACAGCCGTTACCAGAGACACGATCTTATTTGTGATATCGGAAAGGGACTTGCTTCTGCTTACGGCGTAGAATTCTATTACCAGGACTTTCGTGAGGGCTGGGTAGAGGGTATAGAGATCTCAAGGGAACTCGGGATTTACAGGCAACCATATTGCGGCTGTATCTATAGCGAGGAAGAACGTTACAGCAAGAGGGCAAAGAGATTGCAGAAGAGAATTCTCGCAAAATCAACGGAAGAAAGATCGAACGGAAAAAAATGAACATCGAACATCGAACATCGAACATCGAATAGAAGAAAATAAAGAAACAGAAATATGACCCGGGGAAACGGCTGCTTGAGTATTCGGCCAAAATCATCAAAAAAAATTCATTCACAAAAATGCACGTCTGCCTTAAATTTATTCGATGTTGGATGTTGGACGTTCGTCTTTTAACATGAACCTTTGAACCCTTACAAAGAGGTTAATCAATAATGAATCCCTTGCCTGAGTTCGGCAAGATGCTGCTGATCCTGGGGATACTGTTTGTAGTAACAGGACTGTTTCTGATGTTAGGCCCAAAGATTCCCCTTCTGGGCAGGCTGCCGGGAGATTTTGTAATCAGGCGGGGTAACTTCACCCTTTATTTTCCCCTGGCCACTTCTATACTTTTGAGTATAGTCCTTACCCTGATTTTCTCCATATTCCGTAAATGATTCCGCTGAAAATACCCCATCTGCTGCGTTGCAATCGCAAATGACCCGCCGGGACTTGATGAAAAAAGCAGGCTTTTGGGCTTTTGGGCTGGGGCTCGTTTACCCTGTCTATGCCTTTGTGGCAAAGAAACGATTTCGTCCGCCCACAGAAGTCCGATTGAGGCGAAAACTGAAGTCCGGAGAATTTCTGCTTGAGCCCCGCTTTGCCCTTTTTGAAACCGATCAGGGGCCTCTGGCCGTATCCCGCAGTTGTACTCATTTGGGCTGCATTGTCAATTATCGAGAGACAGACAGGGAATTTCTCTGTCCCTGTCACCAGAGTCGTTTCACCTGGGATGGCAAGTACCTGGCAGGCCCGGCCAAGAAGGATCTTTCCAGGCTCCACGTCAAGGTACTGGAAGGGGAGGAAGGCTACATCGTCCGGATACCCAGGGCATAAGCGCTAAGTTATTTTTGCACCGGATGGACTAATGAACATCGAACATCGAATGTTGAATGGGAAAAGATGAAGAAACAGACCTATGACCTGGAAGAAAGGCTGCTAATTAAAAAACCTGAACTGCTAAGTGATATTTTACAGGAAACAGAAGAATTAATTAAGATTTTCGTCACGAGTATCAAAACGGCTGAAAAGAAACAGAAATAGTCGCTGAATGTTCGGTATTGGATATTTGTTTTTCATTCCCCTAAACCCATTGCTTCAGACTGGAGCAAGATATTTTGCCCTATATGACCGGCCTCGATAACTGCGTATCTTACACCCCTTTTGCCGTATTTGCCGGTTATCCGGTAATATTCAGCAGTAATCAGGATATTTAAGGGGGCGGTGGCTATCCACATCTGGGATAGTGCCGCATCAGCCACTTTATTTCTCATATCTCCTTCAGATACAAGCGAAATAGCATGGCTTTTCGGGTCGTAATGATAGGCTCCGCTTTCCAGTCCCTTTACACAATTCTCCCCGGCAACGGCATAAATATCCATTGGATACAGGGCACCTCCCGAAGGTGCAGCCCTCTTGAAACCCCTGTCTTCCGTGATACCCTGAGCCGCCCAGAAGAGTTGCGAGCATTGTTCCAATGAAAGAGGCCTGGAAGTAAAAGATCTGATGGTCCTGCGACGCTTGATGGCGGTTTCTAAAGAAATTTCCCCTTGAGTTTTTGGCTTTGGCAGTTTCATATAGTTCATCTCCTGAATTTTCCCATTTGCCTTTTTCTGGTTTCGATCGCGGGACCGGATTGCACCGCCTCTTTCGGTCTGCAATGGGTGAACTTTGAGATCCGGAAAAAGGCAACCGCT
>Ga0190316_1000089_pt1 | contig 21695 bp, 17 predicted proteins | sample 48701112_MG_FD_161663 | JGI IMG/M metagenome (GOLD analysis project Ga0190316, IMG submission 161663) | Hydrothermal vent sediment bacterial communities from Southern Trench, Guaymas Basin, Mexico - 4870-11-1-2_MG | ecosystem: Environmental > Aquatic > Marine > Hydrothermal vents > Sediment ... | reverse complement strand
GGCGGAGGCCTGGGTGCCTATGCCAAAACCCCTATGGAAAAAGCTATCAGGAACTGTATGTATGAGGCAGTCAAATACATAGTTAATAACACGCCAAGAGAATACTACAAATAGCAAAAAAAGGGGAAGGTAAATATTCTTACGAACCCGTGGTCCCACGTGACCGTTCACAGGAGGGGATATTTCTTTTCACTTCACACTTCAGCCCCTTGTTTTCTTAAGGCTTTTGACATGGGGGAGTCTTGCCCCCTCCCCGTTCTCCTTCGCTGCGCTCAGGAGCCGGGGTTTCCCCCACAGCAAAAGCCGGGAAAACTACGGGGGCTTCCGTTAAACTGTTCAAAGAAATATCCCCTTCCCGTGAACGGTTGCCATCCGCGCCCTGCCGCAGGAGCGGTTTGCCTTTTGCAGGGTTTCGATCGCGGGCCGGATTGCACTGCCTCTTTCGGTCTGCGATGAGTGAGCTTTGAAACCCGGAAAAAGGTAACCGCTCCAAGGCGGGATATAACGGGTTCACCGAATATTTACAGGGGAAGGACATCTTGCTTTCCCCTGTTATATCCTGCCTTGAAGCGGTTATACTTTTATTATAGCTCCAGCCAGGACTCAGAAAATATGGTCTTCCCCATCAGGACCTTGGTCGTCTTATAGTATTCCATCTCCTTTGGGGAAAGTGTGCCGGGATCAGGTTCGGTTCCATCCATCATATTATGGACCATCTTCAACAACTCAGGCATTTGCCCATGGGCCAGTTTAATTAACTCCTGATCGTATGTATCGACAATGGCAGACCATAATCCATGTTTCATGTACATGGCCAGAAGAGCACGGTTGAGATATGGCCGCTTCTCAGCAGAAACACCGTTTGAGACATTTGACAGGCCTACTATAGACCTTGCCCCCGGAGCAATATCAGGCAACATACCTATAAACTCCAGCCCGCTCATTACCTGGTCTGATCCCAGGGTTATCGGGGTAATGATAGGATCCACCAGAATCTTCTCGTTTGGGATCCCGGCCTCGTTCATGGCCATGGAGAGGTCTACAGCCATGGCTGCCCTCTCGTTGGAATCCCTTGGCATACCGTCCACACCCCAGAGCAGCCCTACCACGTTGCAGCCTGTCTCAGCAGCTATAGGTATCAGTTTTTTCATTCGCTCAGGTTGGAGCGAAATAGAGTTCATCACGTGATTCCTGGGGTTCCCGGCTGCCTTCATGCCTGCAATCAATGCATCGGCATTGGTTGTATCAAGGGAAAGAGGGCAGTCGGTAACCTCCTCTACGACACCTACTATCCAAGGCAATAATTCGGGCCCGTCCTTTCTGGCAGGCCCGATGTTGAGATCCAGAAAATCGGCCCCGTCTGCCACCTCTTCATTGGCCATCAACTGGATCGGCCCGGGATCGCGTTCCTTCATGGCCTTTCCGATACGGATACCCATGATATTTATGCTTTCAGCAATACATTGGACATACATGGTTACACCTAATTTCTGATTATTAACCGTTCACACTCCCCAGCAGCCGGTAGACTTTTGCAGGGTTTCAACCGCGGGCAGATCGCACATAGATAGGTATTTGTACCGGATTATGCTTTGAAACCCTGCAAAAGTCTACCGGCTGCCGGGGAAAGAATAATAACACTAATTGCTCCCGGCCTGCCAATCCCTCAGAAAAGGAGGCAGATGGCTTGCCTCCCTGGGGCCAATCTGGATCTTCCAGTCCGGGAGTTCCTCCTCCAGTTCGCCTTTTATAGAGGCCAGATATCCCGGGATAATCAGGTTCCTGTGTCTGATCCTGTCTTCAATGTTTGATTTTTTGACAAACATACCTATGAGATCCGCACTGAATTTTCCTGCGGCCCAGGCGGTAAGCACTGAAAGACCCTCTGTATCCTTTATCAGGAGCCAGGACGGGACCTTGCTGCCCTCGACTTCTCCTGAGACGATAAAATAAGTCAGGGAGAAGTTACATGTAATAAGCACGGGGGAGTTCTCATCCGGCCCGTTTATCGGATAAATGTCTTCTTCTACCACCATAGGCCTCTGAGGATCAGTAAAGATGTTAAGCCGTTCAAGCAGGAGAGGAAACAGGATGTCTCCCTGCAGGTCGGACAGGACTACGATGCCGGCATACTTGGCCACCAGAACCGATGCAATCATCGTTTCCAGCAAGGGGTCTTCGGTCATCTCGCACGGGAAAGAGATGGTGGGAAATCCAAGGGCCTTGTACCTGTGCCTTATGGAAGCCCTGCGCATGGCTACCTGATCTTCAAATGCAGCCCTTACGGTCCTGGCACCGGTATCCAGTACAAGATCCTTGAGCCCCGATTTCTGCATCTGTTCCGAGATGTTCGCTGCCTCTCCCAGGGTCTCACCTTTCACCGTCAAAGGACAGCCGGCTTTTCTGGCTATCTCTGCCATGGTCTCTGAATTTTCTTTTGTGGCACAGTAAAGAAGGGGCTTGTGGTCTCCGCAGACTCCGACGCCTGCCGTAAGGCAGCCGGCCTGATCGCTCATAAGGATAAGAGCGGCATCAGGGCACTCGTTCCGGATACGTTCCACCAGAGAAATAAATGCCCTCTCTTCTCCTGTAGCATCATTTACAGCTATCAGGTCCGCCTTGAGCACCAATCCTACACGATCATAGCGCAGCTCATTGAAACGTTTTAGACGTCCTGAAACATCATCCTCGTCCATATCGGTCCCGACCAGGACCGCGATGCCCGTCGGGTGTTCAAATCTCCTTTCATGCCGGTACAGACAGGTCTCTCCTCCCATCTCAAAGGTGTTATCACCGCTGCCGAGCGTGATGGACCGGATGGGCGGAGCAGACGCCTCTCCCACTTTTTCCTTTACCTCATCAGAGATATACGGGCATGCGCCTATATCCGCCTGACCTGCTGCCACCTTCATGGCAAAGGCCAGACAGGTTGGTACGCCACACTCCCCGCAGTTCGTCTTGGGAAGCATCTTCAATATCTCTATCCCGGTGAATGCCATGCGAGTTATTCCTTTCCTGTTAAACTATGCTCTCCATGTCCAGTGCCGGGTGTCCCTTCTCCTTAATGTAACGGAGAACTTCGTCTTCCGTGATGGCTACCTCATCGTCTGCTATCATCTCAACCAGATCGGGCACACCCTCTTCTTCAGCCCTCTCCTGGAGCCGGTCCCTGAGTTCTTCTTTGAGTATCCTGGGCATCCATACCACGCGCTTGAGCCCGCCCTCGGCCTTTACGAACTTCCTGCTGCAGATGTAGTGTTTTGAAACACCGAGAAAGCCGGGAGTGACCTGCCCTCCGCCAACCATCCCGGCCGTGGTGCTGAACTTCATCCCGCTCGGGGTCATCCCCATGTAGTCCCTGTTTACGATCATTATGCCGTTACAAGTAGGTAGCATGGTGGCGACACACTCAAAGCAGCCGCAGGCGGTCATTGGATCTATCATCAGGCTGTAGGCACTGACCCGCTCGACCTTACCCCTGGATGCCTTCTTGACGAACTCGTTTATGCCCGTCCACTGACCGAGGTTGGCATCAATGAGTTCTCCCTTGGTTATGGGCTGGTTCGGACCTGTAGGATTGATTTCATAGGAGGCCTTGCCATCCAGCCAGTTATACGCACCACACATGCCCACGCGCTCAGGAGTGATCACACATACATGGCTCGGGGCAAAAGACTGGCAGAGAGTGCACGAGTAGAAAATATCTTCACTCTCGTCCGTCATGGAGCCAAGGCGGTCATCCCTGGCACGATAGATATCCTTTGCCATCTCGATGATCTCCTTGACCCTGGACTCCTCTGTATATATCTTCACCTGGATCTTATCCACAATGGCACCAAAATCCTGATGGAGCTTTCCGTGCAGGATGCGGCCGATATGCTCGAACTTGAAGCCCTTTTCTATGGCCGCCTTACTGACCCTGAGCCACATTATGTTCCGCTGCCCGATGTGCATGATTCCCTGGGCATAATTGATCAGGTGGTGGAACTGCCGCTCGAGGATGGGCTCGAAGTCAGACTGCATCTGCCGGCCTGCCACCTCGGCCAGTATGGCAAGCGGGAGTTTGGCACCCTCTTCCACCTCGGTCATCTCCGGCCCCTCCACGGTGACCAGTCCGTCCTGCACCTCATCCATATCTCTGGAGACCAGGAGTTCGACCCCCAGACTTCTGCCTCCGCCGCACTCGAGATGGAGATCGTCTTTCCTAACACGCTCTCCCTCGAAGGCAGGACCGTAAGAGGTTGGTATGTCGATCTTGGATACAGTGACCTTGAGCCCCCTCACCTCTATGGCCCTCTGTACAATCTCATCGTGAGGGACCTGGCTGACCACGTGTTCGTAAGTACAGATACCTGTCGGCAGCACCTGCGGTATATCCCAGTCGGATATGGTTGGAAAACCCCAGTTTATGGCCCCGGCTGCATTGGCATACCACTCGTCGGAGACCGGACCAAAGGCGACGACAAAGGCAAAGGTCCTGTCCTTGTTATAGATCAAGTTGCCCCTGAAGTCGCCTGGCTTTATGCCGCCAAAGGCCAGGGCAACGCGACATGCAAAGCCTATTGCGAACACCGCAGAGGTATATGCGGGCCCAAAGGGCACAAGCCGGGTGGACCAGCCGATCTGGACCTTCTGCTTCGCCAGCAGATCCGGCATAGATATCCCATCGGTCTGATCGTGCATAAAGATGTAGAGGTTCTTTTCCTGAAGCTCCAGGGCGATCTTGCCTGCGGTCTCCGGATCCGCGGCGGGGGCTCCGAGTATGGCGGCAAAGCCGGGTGCAGTACCATCAACAAACTCCACGCCACGCTTACGAAAGATCACGTCATCTGCCGCCCCAAGCCATATGCGGTCACCGGTAGGGTCCTCGGTCTTTGCATAAAAGTCCGGTTCATCGATATAGTAGCAGATGGCCTCATACATTTCCTCGGCAAAGAAGGTGGCCATTCCGGCATCCAGGGCCGGTGCCAGGTATGGCAGCCATAAATGCTCACTGACTGTTGCTGGAAGCAGCTTGCGACATTCCTGGAAGATCTCCCTCATGTCGCCCAGTTGTTTTACCGGTGCCCCAAGTATGCTGTAAATTATTGGCAGGTAGTAGGCCGTATTGGGAAAGGCGACCTCATGTTCGGGTCCATGTTTCTTGAGGGCCTCTTCATATTTTTCTTCGGCCATGTCCACTATCTTGTGGGCCCCTCGAATCGCTGCGGAACAGATGATCTTTGACATTACAATCCTCTCCTGAAAAGATATCTTGGGATTATACTTATCCCATCATTGCCTGAATCAGGACCTCTGCCAGGGCGATTGCCTTCGGGTGCCTCATCACCATGATTTCACCACCGGCAAGCAGCAGGATAGAGGCGGTTATTGCCTCCATGAGGACACCCCGACGCTCCTGGTCACCCATATGGGCATCACTTGGAAGGCGGCACTCTTTGGCCTTCCAGACCTCCTTTCCCAGATTGCATATAAAGGGTACCTGGAGCTTCTCATCCTGCTGGGTCAAGGCGGCAAGCCTTATACGCTCCATGACTGAATAGGAGTACTCGATACCATAACCCACTGCCCCTATAGCGGGGTCCATCACGATCTGGTCCATGGATACCCCAAGGTTCTCCAGCAGTATGTTCAATTGCTTTGCGAGATTCACGTCAATGGGCGTGGATGCCACCACCGGGAGATGGAAGGCCATGGCCGTAGCCCCCAAGGCACGATAATTTGCATCAGTCAGCGGCCCGAGGCACACCTTGCGATTACCTATGTCGCCCACAAGGTTGGTCACCTCTCTCAGGGTCTCGGTGTCTTTCTCGGCATTTCCACAGCCCCAAAGGATCACGGGCACATCCACCTCTTCTATGACTGACTGGGCGACCTTGGCCGCCTCGCCCGAGGGGTGGTTCATGCCGTTAGGATCAGTGCTGATAAGGGAAAGGCAAATGGCCCTTGCGCCATAGTCGTCTATGCATTTCCTGGCCCATGCAACCGGATCTGAAGATACATCGGAATAATACCTGCCCAGGGCATCAGGCCACTCCTCAGGCTCTGAATCCAGGACCTCAAAGGCCACACAGGGTGCATGGGGCATATCTCCTTCAAACAGGTGGAAGGGCAAGGTGGCCGCCCCGCCGACTGTCAGTGCCTTTTCACCTTCACCCAGGGTCACCTTCCGGATGACGCCTGTGTATGATTCTATAAACAGATCCTCTGGCACGGACCCCGCCCTTTCGGAAAGAGGCCTGGTCTCCTTCGGAAGCTCGGCAACAGAGAGGGCCTCTATCCCAGCCGGTGCAGCAGGAACAGGGGTCACTTTTTTTGCCCCGGCCTTTACCTCCTCAGTCACTGGAGGGGCTTTGGGCTCGGGAGTGGGCGGGGCTTCCGCCTTTTCGGGCGCCTCCGGCCCGGCAGAAACCGGCACAGGGGCTATTTCTCCGGACTCTGCCTTAAGGAGACCGGCCTTTGCCTTTTCATCCTCCGGATCCAGCTCCAGGGCCTGCCTGAAGGCCTTCAAGGCCCCGTCTGCATCACCTTTATGCAGGCAGACATTACCTCTGGCAACAAGGCGTATCACCCATTTCCGCCGCCACTCTTCGGGGCTCAGCCCCTCAGGACACGGCGGGATCCCTTCCGGCACGGCCGGAGCTGCCGCCTCCTCTGCCGGTGCGGAAGTTTCAAGGGCCTCCCTGGCCTTTTCCAGCCCTTCCTTGGCATTTATGTGCCCCGGCTCAATCGCCAAAGCCTTTTCAAAGGCATCAAGCGCACCGGCTGCATCATTCTTATGGAGAAGCACGTTGCCTTTGGCTACGAGGTTAACCACCTTTTTGTGCCTGGCCTCTGCCTCTGCATCCGGTTTTTTTACCCCTTCCCCGGGCGCAGCCGCACCTTCAGGAGGCATTGTTACCCGTTCGGCTGTATCCATGCGCAGAAGGAATTCCGCCTCAAAGAACCGCCCCAGGGCCTCAAGCTGATCCTCATTTATGCCCAGACCTTTGCTTAGGGCCTCAAGCCCCAACCTGATGGAGTTTAGAGCGCTCCTGTCGCGGGTTGAGAGCACCCTGCCTTCCCCTTCCGGCCGTTTTACGGCCCGGCCCGGTCCAGGCCCGGCCTTGATCTCTGCAAGTTCTGCAGTAAGCCGTTTTATTTCGGTATCCTTTTGCTCGGCAATTGCCCTTGCTTCCTCTGCCTGCTTCTTAAGACCGGATATCTCCGAGGCTGTTCTGTCTTTCTCTTTTACGACGAGATCTCTTGACGCCCGGACCTCTGCCTTGGCCTGTTCAAGCGCTTTTTCTATCTCTGCCTTAGATTCTTTCCTCACCCTGGACACTATCAGTTCTATGGAATCAGAACTCATCAGCCTGGATTCAACCATCTTTGTTTCAGGTCTTGGTGAAAGACCTGCAAGGGAGACTATCTCCGGGACCGCCTGTTCCCATTCGATGGCCATGACGTGGACCCCGGCCACTCCCGGTATTTCACTGACCTGCTTTATGATATCCACGCAGATATTGATACCTTCTTCTTTTGGATCCTTTGCGTCCTTCAGGCGTTCGATGACCTCGTCCGTTACATCGAGGCCCGGCACGAAATTTTTCATATACCGGGCCATCCCGACCGACTTGGGAGGTGTCACCCCTGCAAGGATATAGACTCTTTCATGAAGGCCGAGATCCCTTACCATCTCCATGAATCTGGCAAACTTGTCTACATTGTAAACGATCTGGGTCTGTATGAAGTTTGCACCTGCATCTACCTTCTTGGCCAGCCTTATGGGCCTGTACTCAAATGGATCGGCAAATGGATTTGCCGCCGCACCGAGAAAAAGCCGGGGCTCGTGGTCTTTGATCTCCTCACCGCACTGGAATATCTTATCATCCCGCATGCCCCTTGCCATGCACAGGAGCTGTATGGAGTCCATGTCAAAGACCCCTTTTGCCTGTGGATGGTTTCCGAATTTCTGGTGGTCTCCGGTAAGGCACAAGAGATTCTTTATGCCAAGTGCTGAAGCCCCCAGGATATCTGATTGCATGCCGATGCGGTTCCTGTCCCTGCAGGTCATCTGCATTACAGGTTCCACGCCTTCCGCCAATGCAACAAGCCCTGCAGTCAGGCTGGACATCCGTACTATGGCCGTCTGGCAGTCAGTTATGTTGACCGCATCTACATGTCCCTTGAGGATACGGGCCTTATCACGGACTATTTCGTAATTGCCATTTTTTGGGGGTCCAAGCTCCCCGGTCACGGCAAACTGACCGGAGCTTAAGACCTGTTCCAGATTGCTTCCTGCTATCACGGCAGCAAGTCCTCCCTGATTCTGCGACGCGGCCCTCCATGACCGGCCGGTCTCCAGTCGCGAATGGGCATAATTTCCCTGAGTAGTTGATCCTGTTTCAGGCCGGTCAATTTCTCGTAGATCCTGTGCCAGATGCAGGGCACATCCGGATTGATCTCGCATCTGCCTCCCACGGACCCTCCACACGGCCCGTTGGACAGGCTCTTGGCACACCTCGCTACAGGACAAAGCCCGCCGGTCAGGTGTAATACGCAGGCTCCGCAACCTGCGCACATCTCAGCCCACTCGCCGCTGCTCAGATTGGCACCGTAAAACGTTGTGTTAAGGGCGGGCAATACATTAACGCCGGGGCACCGGTCTGCGATAAAATTGACACCGACCCCGCAGGCCATTGAAAGCACTGCGTCGTATTTTTTTCCATCTTCTTTCAGCGGCTCCAGATACTCCGGATCACACTGTCTGACGTAAGTTGCCTCGTCAATCTCTATTGGCTTTCCGGCCTTTTTCCTCCCGAGGCGCAGCGCAGAGGCGAGAGTGTTTACCTCCTTATCACCGCCTGCCGAACACACTGCCACGCAACCTCTGCATCCAAGGATGAGCAGCTTTTCTATCCCGGAGATCATATCCAGGATTTCATCCAAGGGCTTTTTTTCAGCAATTATCATGGTTATATTTCTCCCGGCCTATCTAAGTTAAGCGGTTCAAGGTTCACGGTTGGAGAGCCCTAACTATCTGATATCAAAAGGATGATGCCTCAATAGAGACGGCAGGCATGTTTCGCCCATCGGGTGAAAAAGGTTAATCTGAATATTGTGCTTTGAAGTGATGTATATCAATACCTTATAACCTTATAAACCTTTGAACCCTGAACCTATCACTTTATGTACTGTGCAGTCGCTCTAATTTTGAGATCCGTGCTGTCATCTCCCGGGCCGCCTCTACAATGGGCTCGGTCTCACCGCAGTGAACAAAGAACATCTCAATCCGATCCGGGTCGATATCCAGTTCCTTGAGGAGTATTTTTGCATAACCAACTCTCTTTTCGGCCCGCCTGCTGCCGGACAGGTTATGGCATTCATCTGCGCGGCAACCTGCCACGAATACTGCCTCGGCCCCTTTTTCAAAGGCATCTAACAATACAGATACTTCGATACGACCGGTACAGGATAGCTTCTTCATCTCGAGACTCTCCGGAATAAGACCCGCCTCCCTCAACGTGTCAGTCGCAACACCGGCAGTGTAATTGCAGCAAAAGGCCACGATCCTTCCGATTTGGTGATTGCTATTCGTATGTTCGCTCATCCAGTCACCCATTCACTCGGTTCACCCAGTCCCCTCTGCTCAAGTGACGGGGCCAAAGTAATGGCCCCGGCAGGACACTCCATGACGCATATACCACAGGCCTTGCAAAGCTCGGGTTCAATATAGGCGTGCCCGATATCAGCTATATGAGGAGCGCCAAAGGGGCAGAATCTGACACACGTGAGGCACGCTACGCATTTCTCAGGATCAACTCTTGCCAGAAGCCCCAGATTTGCCAGACGTTCCTGATCCGCCAGCCCCTGCTTGAGGGCTTTATCCCGCAGCGCCTTTATTACATCGCTGCAACGCACTTCCTGAGGACAGACCTCCACGCAGTTCTGGCACTGTGAACATGCCCAGATTATATCCGAACTCAAGAGCTGTTTATCAAGCCCCAGTACCACCATGTGTACGATCTTTCTGGGATCAAATCCCGGTACCACCTTTTCCACAGGGCACATGCTACTGCATGAACCACATGCATAGCACTGGGCCAGGGAAGAGCATCCTTTCAGATCGGACAACTCTGAACTGAATGAATTATTCAATTTCGAAGATTGTATTGTCATAATTTCTGACTTCTAATTACTGATTCCATGCCAAATCGATCCCTTTTCCCTTACCAATCCCTTTCTGGAAAGGGTCTCCAGGATCTTTTTAATCTCTTCTTTGGTTCCGCCTGTTTTTTCACACAGGACAGCGCTTTCACATGGGCCTTGTTCTGCAAGACAAAGCTGTATCTCCTGAGCGAGTCTCTCCTTGCGGAAGGCAGGATAGACCTTTTTTGCCACTCCCTCTGAAATGACCTGAGTGCTATAGTTATTTGATTTGTGTATATCCTTGGCTAATTTCCCAAGGGCGGTGCGCACCTTCAGTGCTGAGACCGCCTTGATCCCGGCCCTTAAATGCATGCGAATTACGTCTTCTTCATTTTCACCTTCAGCGCTGCCCAAGGGCCCCATGGACTTTATGTCTGATACGTATCTTGTAATTAATTCTACAAACCTGGGAGCTTCAGCCGCCGATGCCCACTCAAGGGCCATTCGGTCAGGATTCACTCCTGCATCTTCGAGTGCCTGACGGCAGGTCTCCGCAATTATCATTGCCTCGTAATTACCAGACTGGTAATGACACTCTCCCAGGTGTCAGCCGCCGGTAAAAACACCGTCAGCACCGCATCCAAAGGCTTCCAGGACAAACCGGGCATCTATCCTGCCTGTACACATAACCCTGATAACCCTGACATTGGGTGGATACTGGTATCGTGACACGCCTGCCGCATCGGCTGCAGCATAGCAGCACCAATGGCAAAGAAAGCCCAAGATGTGTGGATTAAAGACCTCCTGGGTCATGGATTTTCTCCTTTAGAACTCTTTCAAACGCATTTATCTTCCGCAAAGGCATGAATCTGGGCCATGATGGCCTCGTCTGTAAATCCACCCATACTGATGGCAAGTGCAGGACAATGTGATGCACATATTCCGCAGCCCTTACATGATGCGGTTATGGTCTCCGCCTTGCGCCGTTTATTTACCTTGAAAAGACGAATGGCATTAAAGGGGCAAAGGCTCTCGCAGATTCCACACCCGATACAGATGTCTTTGTCAACTCTGGAGACTATGGGAGCAACCGCTGCCTTACCTTTTGCCAGAGGTATGGCTGCCTTTGCCGCAGCAGCCTTTGCCTGGGCTATTGATTCATTAAGGGGCTTAGGGCCGTGGGCCAGTCCGCAAAAATAAATGCCTTCCAACGGCAACTCAACCGGCCGCAGCTTCACATGGGCCTCAAGGAAAAAGCCCTCCGGAGTCAGAGGGGCCTTTATGACCCTGGCCAGGTCCTCATTGTCCCCTGGAGCAATACCAACGGAGAGCACCACAAGGCATGCGGATATATCAATATCATCTTTTAGAAGACGGTCAAAGACCCTGACCTTGATCTTCCGGTCCTGCTCTATTACCTGAGGTCTGCGGTCAGGCTCGTATCTTATGAATATTACACCCTTTTTTCTGGCTTCCCGAAACAGATCTTCAGAAAAGCCATAGGTACGCATATCCCTGTAAAGACAATAGATCCTGAGCTCTGGTTTGATCTCTTTTAATTTAAGCGCATTTTTGATCGCCTGGGTACAGCACAACCGGCTGCAGTGGCTCATGTCTTCCCCGCGGCTTCCCGCGCACTGAATCATGACGACGTTCTTTACATTCTTCAGGATGCCCTTGCCCTTAGCCAGGCTCTCCTCAAGCTCAAGCTGTGTAATCACCCGGCTGTTTCTGCCGTACCGGTAAGACTTGGGGCTGCATTCCCTGCCTCCGGTTGCAATGACTATCACGCCGTGATCAACAACCACGCTTTGCCCCCCCTGAACAATGGAAGAGGTAAAATTACCCACATAACCGGAAACTGCCTCTACCTGGGCCTGCAGCATTACCTGGATCCCGGGATGCCCGTTCACCCTCTTTATCAGGTTATCCAGGACATTCGAGGCCTTTTCTCCATCCATGGTCCAGACAAGTCGCCTCAGATTGCCGCCGAGCTGATCGCTGCGCTCCACCAGCACGCACTCAAAGCCCTGGTCTGCAATGCTGATCGCTGCGGTCATACCCGCTGCACCGCCTCCTATCACCAGTGCGCTGGGCGATACGTCCACGGTTGTCTGTTCCAGAGGTTCCAGGAGCCCTGCCTTGGCCACCGCCATCCGGACAAGGTCCTTGGCCTTTTCGGTCGCGGCCTTCGGTTCCCGGGAATGGACCCATGAACACTGATTCCTGATGTTGGCCATCTCGATGAGCGCCGGGTTCAGACCAATTGACTTCAAGGTCTCCTGGAAAAGGGGCTCGTGGGTGCGGGGGGAGCAGGCGGCGATGACGACACGGTTGAGCCGGTTTTCTTTTATTTTATCAGCCAGGCCTTTCAGGGCATCCTGAGAACAGGAGTAGAGTGTGTTTTCGCAAAATACCACGCCCGGCAGTGTGCCTGCATAGTCTCTGACCGCCTTGACATCCACAACACCGGCAATATTGGACCCGCAGTGACAGATAAACACACCTATCCGGGGAGCCCCGGATTCAAGGGCCTTGTCCTCTTCCGGATATGTTATGGTAATAGTGCGGGTATTCCGGGCTTCCGACAGGAGCTCCGAAGCCATGGCCGCCGCACCGGAGGCCTGGGTGACACTATCGGGGACGTCCTTAGGTCCCTGAAAGGCCCCTGCCACATAGACCCCGTCATGGCTTGTAACAAGGGGTGAATCCACGGATGTCTTGCAGAATTCGTAGCGATTGAGCTCTATGCCGGTAATCTCAGCGATCGCCTTTGCGTCCTCCGGGGCATTGAGTCCTTCTGAGAGGACCACCATGTCAAATAGTTCTGAACAAGACTCTCCGTCATCTGTCGTCCAGGTAAGGGCAAGCTGTCCGTCTACCCGGTCTACCCTGGGAATCCGTGCCCTTATGACCCTGAGTCCGTACTTTTCCTCAGCTTGCTCTCTTGCGGCATCAAAGCCTTTACCATGGGTCCGGACATCCATGAAGAACAGGGCGATGTCAAGATCCGGATTGTGTTCCTTTGCAACAGAGGCCTCTTTTATGGCATACATGCAGCAGACAGAGGAACAATAGCCGTTTCCGCATGTCTCATCCCTGGAGCCTACGCACTGAAGAAATGCAATTTTTTTAGGAGGCCTCTCGTCAGAGAGACGGACTATATGACCTTCTGTCGGCCCGGATGCACAGGTCAGCCGTTCGAACTCCAAGCTGGTGACTACGTCAGGGAAGCGCCCATAGCCGAACCTTTTCAGAACGGACTGGTCTGTCCTGCCAAAACCCGGTGCCAGGACCACTGCTCCGATGTCCAGGCTGAGTTCCCTGGGTTTTTGGCTGAAATCTATTGCCTGGGCCGTGCATGTCTGGGCACAGAGATTACAGGTCTCATAGTTTATCCTCAGGCAGGCCCTGGGATCTATGTAGTAGCTGGATGGAATGGCCTGGACATAGTCTATGTGAGGGGCACGGGTTACATCCAGTCTTTCATTATACAGATCAACAACCGGCCTGGGGCAATACATTGTACATGTACCACAGGCCGTACACTTGTCTTCGTCTATGAAACGGGGCTCCTGATGCACCCTTGCCGTAAACTTCCCTGCTTCTCCTTCCAGGGCCTCCAATCTGGCATTTGTCAGGATATCTATGTTCGGAGACCGACCGGCCTCAACCAACTTCGGTGCCAGTATTCACAAGGAGCAGTCATTGGTGGGAAAGGTCTTGTCCAGCTGGGACATGACTCCACCGATAGACGCCTTTTTCTCTACCAGGTATACGTAATAACCCAGGTCGGCAAGATCCAGCGTTGCCTGTACACCTGCGATCCCGCCGCCCAGCACCATAATTGCACCGGATTTTTTAGTCTTGCCTTCAGGCATTTGCTTTTCCCAATTCCTAATTCTACTTTTTACATTATTATTTCTCTCAGCACATGGCCGTGTCAAAAGGCGCGCGCTTCTTCTTATTCAGATCGGGGAAGAGCCATCCTCTGCCGTGACAGAAATGGACAGATGCTCAAGACATCTGAAAGAGCGACATGGTTCTTTTCCAAGTATGCTCCAGGCCCGGAAATCTCAAAAAAACCATTTTCCATGGCCCTGACAATGGCTTCAGAACCAAAAAACCATAGACATTTCGGAATCTATCCGCTAATTGATCGTTATGTCAAGACCCAGCCGCTTTAGCACAAGAAAAAAGACCACCCGGTAGTTGCCGCAGAACCTTGCTCTCCTTCATTTAGTTCTAAACCAGCGGCCCTTAAAAGTAGCTCTTTCCAGGTCCTTTCAGGATACATGGTCAGTATTAGTGTAGGGCCTGGGATTTGGTTCCTGTTCACCTTGTTCCAATTCTCCTGCACGTCTTTTGACAATTCCCTGATCTCCCCGTCTTCTTTCATGTTTTGTATCGTTGTGCCTGAAACGGCACTGATAAGAGAGGCCAGGCCGCTACTGATTTTGTCTGATTTCCCCGGTTTGATATTGGGATCAAGGGGTAATACCAGGTCCAATAGATCTACAGGAGCTTCTCTGGGCTGCAGGGCCTCATAGGCCTTATCGACCAAATCTTTCACCGCAATGCTTTCTCCGATTGGCCACGGCCCTTTGCCGGTGTATTTTTGCCACAACAATGCCCAGGCCCTGAGTCGTTCCCTGGCCATGAGGAAGGTCTCTATAACAGGGGAGCACGGGGCTTTCGGGGGAACCACGGAGCCGGTGGGTTCTCCCGGATCCTGCAATATCGATTTGAGTTTGTTTTCATGGATTGCCAGTTCGTCAAGGTCTGTCTGCAGTTCGTCATTACGCCTGTCCAGATCCAAGGAAAGCTGGAGAAATATCCGGGCATCCAGGAGCGGATCAGCGATTTCAGCGCCCTTTAACGTATTTAGAATTCCCTGCAGAGATTCTTCTTCACCTGCAGCGGCACGTATTAATGTATATGCCGGAATCTTTTCTCCAAGGCCCATATCTTCTGCCCAGGATTTCCAATTGCCGATAAGGTCGGTGAACCAGCCGAGCCTGTTTCCCAGAGGGGCCGGTACAATAGCCTCAATTTCCATGGAGCAGCTATCCGGTGTGGGCGGTAAATCAATGCCCTCTGCAGGAACCAGCAGGGTCAGTTTGGAGAATACCTGTTCAAGCCGCAGCATTGTATTCCTGCGGAGGTAGCTTGCCGGATATAACAGTCCATGTAATATATCCATATTTTTATCCCTGGAAGCCTCGCTCTCTGCACCTGTTCGCGGCAGGCACGTCTGGAGCTTTTTTTTAACGGAATCCTGTTTTAGAGCTTTTTGCAATGTAATGGATTATAATTTAAATTATTAATGCCTGAGATTGCAAGCCGGGAGAATTGGTCTCACATCTTTTGCCTTATTTATTATTTGAGGTTATGTTTTAGGTTATAATAATGCTGGACATGAAAGGCAAACAAGCAAAATCCCATCCCCGGGAGAAGAATAATTCCGGTATTTATGCCGGAATTCGTGGTTATATCGCTCTCTTGCCCCAGTTATTGGGACTGGTGGTAAATCTGTTGAGGGATACAAGGGTCTCCCCTGCCGATAAGGCTATACTGGGCGCTACTGTTGCCTACATATTAAATCCGGTTGATTTGGTCCCTGACTGGATTCCGTTTGCAGGGCTGGTCGACGATGTTTATCTGGTGGCCCTTGCCTTGTTGCGTTTGATCCTGAGGGTCGACGAGCAGGTTCTCAAGGACAATTGGAGGGGACGTGACGACATGGTTCTACTTCTGAGAAAGATGGCTGACGTTGCAGCAGCCTTTCTGCCGGCTCGTATTCGCCGGTCTATCTTCGCCAAAGTTGAAAGATAAGACGCGGGGAGAGATAAATAAAGCAATGTCCGGTTCTCAAAAAATGCAAATAGATATGCCCTGTGGTGTTTTCTATGATCTTTTCAATATGATACTGGATCTCAACGGGACGATTACAGTTGATGGCGGTTTTGTTGACGGTGTTGTGGATCGACTGAAGGAAGTATCAGAGATAATGGATGTTTATGTACTGACAGCAGATACAGGTCAAACTCTTGACCGGTTGACTGAGCAGTTGGTGGAGGATTGCGGAATAGAGATCCATAGGCTGGAATCCGGCAGGGGCGATATACAGAAACTCGCTTTTCTTGAAAGGCTTGGTCGCGATAAGACCGTGGCTATAGGCAATGGCTGCAATGACGCCCTGATGTTGAGGGAGGCCAGACTGGGATTATGTATAATTGGTACGGAAGGGGCCTCGATTGATGCCCTGATGGCAAGTGATGCCGTTTTCTTCAATATCTGTGATGCAATAGATATTTTCCTGAAGCCCAAACGAATGATAGCTACCTTGCGCAAGTAATTTTTCTGTCTTCCTTTCCCGGAAGGCTATCCTTTAACGGAAATTTAACGATATAACCGGCTTTTTAGCAACAAAATAACATAAAATCAGCAAGTTGCCAGATGGGTGATTTTGGCTCCATTTTCATGGCTACTTGTGCATAGGCTATGATAAATACCGGTTTTTGGTCTAATCCAAGGCCAGATACATCAAAAGAGTTAAAGGACCTGTATGGAGGGATACGATTCGTATTTAACTATCATCATCGCGAAGTGGAGGGAGTCAGAAGCCTGGCCCTTAAAGTAAAGACGGGTATTGATACTATAGATCCATTTATTCAGGAGATCACAGCCGAGATCTGTCCGACCTGCAAGAGCCCGAACTGTATAAATGCAAATGGTCGTTTCGACTGGTGCGACCTGATATTTTTTTCAGCCCTGGGAATAGAACTACCTCCTTTCAGGGATGGGCTCGGTGATGAAGATCCCTGCCAGTTTCTTGCAGAAAAGGGTTGCCTCCTTCCCCGCACCATGCGTCCGTATCGGTGTAACTGGTGGTATTGTGATTCCTTGCTGGAAGCCTTCAATCATTGGCGGCCCAGAAAACAGCGTATGTTTATTTCCCTGATGCAAGACATAACCCAAACCAGGTTTAGAATGTGTAATCAGTTTAAGGAGATACATGCGGCAGTTTCAAGGACGGCCTCCAACCGCTGAAGCACGCATCCCGCTGAAGAGCAAAAGCAATATCTTACCGAAACCGAACCTGGGAAATGCAGGAAATTACGGCTTTTGCGCAGTGACTATCATGCGGTGGTTCATGAAGCCGCGGTCCCCATCGTTTTTGTGGGAAGCGAACTCGGTTTCGACATTTACGCCGGTAAAGCCGGCCTCTCTCACCAATGCTGCCAGGGAATCCGGCCCATAGAGGCGGATGGAGTATGTGCGGTCGCGAATGAGCCCCCTTGTCTTACTGATTACCATCTCACGGGAGCATACGAAATTTCCATTGATTTCGCGCTGACGGCACACCACGATGTCAGGGCCGATCTCGTGCCACGCGATGGGGTTGAAACAGGCCCTGGCAGAAGCGCCGTTGGCCACGTCTATCAACAGCCAGCCCCCGGAGCGAAGGATGCGACGGGACTCGAGCAGGATCAACCGGTCGGCATCTGCATTCAGGGCATATCCCAGCGAGTTTCCCATTATGAGCACGTGGTCAAAGACTCCGGACCCGAACCCCGTATTTTGGGCATTGCCCCGGACAAATTCAACAGGGCAATCGCGATCTGCAGCACATGCCTTGCCGTGATTGATCAGGCAGGCAGAATAATCGAGGACCTTGCAGTTTTCATAGCCGCGTTCGCAAAGCGCAAGACTGTGCCGCCCGTGGCCGCCGCAGAGATCAAGGATCCTGTGCCCGGGACGGATGGGGACAAGCTCACATATCCAGTCGACCTCCCGGTTTGTAAGCTCATCGTTGCAAACCGAGCGGGCGTCCGTCAGGAGGTAAACCTCATCAAAAAGGGTCTTCCACCACTCGGGATCAACCCTTATGGCCATAACGGCTCTACATGGGCCCCGAAGTCAAAGAGCCCGTCCGAGGCAATGATCGCGGCAGAGCCGCCCCAGGGCTGCAGGCGGACGATATCAAGCTCCTCGGCCTCCATCCTGATAAAATCGTCCAACTCTCCCGACAGCCACATCTTCTCAAGTGTAAGGCAGTCCGCCCACATGGCACCGCAGTATGCCTTGAGGGCCTCAATCTGGCCGTATGTGATCACACGGGGACGCAGGGCGATCTTGATAGGCCCCAAGAGATAGGTAAACTTGTATTCCAGGGCCATGGCCTTTTGCCTCTCCACCACTTCGGCCAGATCAACATAATCCATGCCAACAATGGCATGGTTGATCCTGTCCACCGCCTCCCTTACGCTGATATCGGAGCGCAGCACGGCCAGGGGCTGGACCCCGCCTCCCATCCCGACGTTCGTAGGTATTCCTCCAATACGGGACAGGAAGCCAAAGGCACCTTCAGGCCCGATCATGCAGCGGAAATCCGTCTGATAGCGGGCCAGGGCTATGCTCTTCCCGCCGGCGTCGAGCTTGGGGTTTTCCTCAGCCCACAGTTCGAGAGGGACCTTTTCCTGAACGATGTAGTCTCCTTTCTTTACGGCCAGGTCTATGGCCTCGTCGGCGTCTTTGTTGACTTCTCCCACCCTCACTCCTTTTCCGGAGTAACCTCTTTCAGGCTTGAGAACCAGGTTATCCCAGTTCCCCCGGGTCCACTCGACGAGATCATTTATCTCCTCTCCTTTGGGCCCTTCGGTCCTTTGCGGACAGAACCGGCGGGTCCAGGGAGTGCGCTTCACGATCTCCGGATGAAACCGGCTGCGATGGGGACCGGTAAAGACCTCGAACATGCTTTTTATGTTAATCGGCTCGGTACCCCTGGGGTTGATCACCCTGTTTTCCCGCACCGCCTGCATAAGTGGTTCCAGGTTGTGCCTGCGGTGCAGGTCAAGGAACGTGTCTGTATTGAAGTCCATGAAAATCAGGGATACAGGCTGCCCATGAAAGCTCACCCGCCCGTTTTTCAGCTCAAGTTCATTGGGTGCTGTCAACACCCCGGTTATGCCGTCAACCGTGTTTAATCGATGGGCGAGATTGATGTTCTCGGTCACTTCCGCCAGCGTTTCTTCTTCGGCAACTACTGCAACCACGCCGGAATTCGAACCTTCGCGGCGGCGATGTTCCTTGATGAGCATGTCTGTAAAACCGGCTACGGGGTAAAAGAGCGGATGATCAAAGTCAAGATCAACGCCCATGGGCCGGATGCGGTTCAGGTCTTCCCAGACCGCCTTGCCGATTACCTGGGTGATTCGCTGGTAGTCCCATCCCCCCGGACTGCCCAAATTACACTCTGAATGATATCCTAAAAAATCCATATGACTATTGAGTTAGCTCCGCATCATATGCTGATTGTAACGGATTATTGGGTAATCATCCCTTGGAGCGACTTGCGGAAGTCCCGTAGTTTTCCTGGCTTTTGCAGTACGGGAAACCCTGGCTCCGGAGCGCAGCGGAGGAGAACAGGGAGGGTCCCATGCTGCAAAAGTCTCAGAAAACAAGGGATGAGAGCATTGGAGGGACAAGGGATGATTACCCAATAATCAAAGACTATATATCGAAGCGGAGCTAACTCAATAGTCATAATAGTCATAAAAATCCATTGCCTATTTAAAAGTATGATTTATTTAGACAGTACCTTCTCAAGATTACCAAAGCCGATCTCGCCCAAGGGTAATACCTTTTGCGTAAAGTCTCGAGGGCCGTCTCTGCCGAACCGCTCGTAGATATCACGAAATCGACGCCGGCCTATAGTATAACAAATCTGATATCCGGGCTTCAATGCGTATTTGCGCACGACTGATGCTGCCCGGTTTTTGCTCATACCTGCCTGTTCAAGAAGGCATGCCGCAGTGAATAAATCCGTTCCGGTTTGAATGTCAAGGTCCACCCTGCCGCGAACAGCCCGCCAAAAGCGCCTTCTGGCAAGGAGAAGGCGGTCTGCAGGCCCCTTGAAGTATCCGGTATGTGACAGCAATTCCTCGGCAAAGCAGGCCCATCCCTCGTAGTAAAGAGGAAACTCAATAGGCCGTCGCAAGGCCTTTTTCAGGTTCCAGCGGGATGCGTCCAGGAGGTGATGACCCGGATAGGTCTCATGGGCTGTGAGCATGCGCCAGTCGGGCTGAAGGATCTCCTGCAGCTTCTCAGGGTCATCGACATCAAGGATGAAGAATGTGCCGCCGCAGGGAGGATGCCCGGGAGGTATGCTATAGGCTGCGGCGCTCCGGATAGCAGAGAGGTAAAACGGAACCGGCTCCACCCGGACCGGGCAGGAACTGAAAAGGTCCGTCGAGACAAGTCCCTGCTCCAGGCAGTGCTGCCCGAGTTCGAGCACTGCATCGTGATACAGACCGACAAGTCCGTCCTCGGGCAGGGATGGCAGAGGGATAGATTTATATATCTCCTGCCAGGAGTGCCCCGGGTCCAGACGGCGTGCTTCTTCACTCATAATCTCCTGTGTTTCCCGGATTTCATGCTCAAGTTCCTCACGGACATCTTCCATTCCGGCGGCACAGCCCATGTGGTTGCAGACAATGCGCTCAAGCAGCTCGGGGGCGAGGAGAAAATTATCGCAGATGGATATCCGGCGGAGATGGTCTTCAAAACCCTCAAGAGCCATGAGAACGGGCTTGAGCCCAGATCGAATGTGCCTGATAGAAGAAAGCCATGACCTTGCAGCTCCGGCCATCTCAAGGCCGAGATCACGGAACAGGGAAGGAATATGAACGAGATTCATGCGGGCCTTGTCCAAAAAGGCAGGAAGACCCCTTACGCGGTCTTCCCATGCGGCAGTGTCTTGCTCCAGTGCATCAGCCAGTCCAAGGCAGGCAATAGTGAGATAAAGAGTGGGCTGTGTTTCATGAAAACGGACCTCGGTAAGCTGCTCGCGAACGGTCTGCGCGACCTGGCAAAGCATGGAGATATCAATAAGTGTATCTTGACCGGACATGTTTTTTGCCAGTCGCGCCAGATCCTCTTCCCAGGCCAGGAGCTTATCAGCGATCTCCTCCACTGCCTCCTGTGAAAAATCATCCCATCTGGACCAGTCTTCTTTCAGTGACTGTACCTGAGGGAAATAATGAAACTCATCACTGGCTGAACATATGGGAAAACACCGCGCAAGTGCCTCGAACATCCGGGCCGCTATGTCCTGCACGTCATGATTATTGTCAAATGCTTCCATTCTTGCTCCAAGATTTACATACTACTGAGCCGGAGCATCTCCACTTCAAGGCGTAATACATCCATGGCTGCCCGCCGGTTTCGCCTGAGAGCTTCCATTCCTCTTCTCCTTTTCTTTCATGATGTCCCTCCTTGATCCCGTTTCTTTTTCTCAGAAATTAGGTACACTAATCAATCCCTGTAATGCAACTCCAACAGGGGAATATTTTCGAGGATGCGGTCATTCATTAACCTTCAAACGTGAATATTCAGTGAACCCGTTATATCCTGCCTTGGAGCGGTTACCTTTTTCCGGGTTTCAAAGCTCACTCATCGCGGACCGGAGAGGCAGTGCAATCCGGCCCGCTACCCAAAACCCCGAAAAAAGGCAAGCCGCTCCTGCGGCAGGGCGCGGACGGCAACCGTTCACGGGAGGG
>Ga0190316_1000088_pt1 | contig 22065 bp, 17 predicted proteins | sample 48701112_MG_FD_161663 | JGI IMG/M metagenome (GOLD analysis project Ga0190316, IMG submission 161663) | Hydrothermal vent sediment bacterial communities from Southern Trench, Guaymas Basin, Mexico - 4870-11-1-2_MG | ecosystem: Environmental > Aquatic > Marine > Hydrothermal vents > Sediment ... | reverse complement strand
TCCCCCCTGCCGCAGGAGCGGTTTGCCTTTTGCAGGGTTTCAACCGCGGGCCGGATTGCACCGCCTCTCCGGTCCGCGATGAGTGAGCTTTGAAACCCGGAAAAAGGTAACCGCTCCAAGGCAGGATATAACGGGTTCACCGGATATTTACCCTGGACAAAAAATGCCGTTGATATCATAATCCCTTGGTTCCCGCAATTCATCAGGTTTTCACTGAATTCCAATTCAGTTATCTTTACGGTGCGGCCTTAAAAGTCCTTGGCAAAGTATTGGTATTGTGCTACATGAGACATCCAGTTGTTATATATTTTTGATCGGGGTGATTATCTCAAAGAATATTTTTTAAATGAATCCGTTTTCATTAAATGCGTATATTTTGGAATTTCCCTAAATTCCCTAATAATTTTTAATTTACCGAAAATTTTTAAGGAGGATGTTAAAATGGCTGTTTACGTATTTGGACACAAGAGCCCGGACACAGATGCCATAACTGCTGCCATCGCTTGGGCGGAACTGCAGAAGATGCTGGGAGTTGATGCTGTACCGTGCAGGCAGGGAAATCTCAATCCTGAGACAGAGCTGGTGCTCAAGAAGTTTGGTTTTGATGTCCCTGAGCTTCGTACGGATGTGACTGGCGAGAAGTATATGCTGGTGGATCACAGTGATATCAAGCAGGCCCCGGACAACTGGGACAAAGGGGAGCTGCTTGCCATAGTCGACCATCACAAGATAGGAGATATTACCACTCCTAATCCTATCTTATTCTGTGCCATGCCCTATGGATGCACAGGTACTGTTCTCCGCATACTTTACGAAGATGTTTACAAGAAAGAGATCCCTGCAAATGTAGCCGGTATCATGATGTCGGCCATCCTGAGCGATACGGTGCTCTTCAAGTCGGCAACCTGTACTCCTGAAGACAAAAAGGCCGTAGAGGCACTCGCAAAGATAGCCGGAATTGATAACCCCTTGGACTGGGGCATGGAGATGGCCAAGGCCAAGAGTGCAGTGGAAGGCGTGCCCGCAAGGGATCTGGTCTTCCGTGACTACAAAGACTTTGATATGAGCGGCAATAATGTGGGCATTGGCCAGCTTGAGCTGGTATCTCTGGACCTGGTTGCCAACATGAGAGACGATCTCTACGCTGAGATTGAAAAGGTCAAGGCCGAAGGGAACCGTCACAGCGTCTTCCTCATGCTTACTGATATCATGCAAGAAGGCACCGATCTCATGGTCGTTACAGATGATCCAGGTATTGTTGAGAAGGCCTTCGGCAAGGCACTCGAGGGCCGGACTGTCTGGCTTCCCGGTGTAATGAGCCGGAAAAAGCAGATGGTTCCACCTCTGGAAAAGGCCTTTGCCTCATAATTTCCAGAAATATTGATCCTTGCGGCCGGGGTATTGCCCCGGCCTTTTTGTTTTAGAGTGCTTTCCGATCCATATAATCACGATGGTTTTTGGTGTAGCTTTGCGGAAAAATGTTGAATTTTGAGTGCTGAGTTTTAAATTGGGAAACAAAAAATTTTTTCTGCGAACCCGGCTGATTTGGCAGAGATAAAATAAGGCTTACGGAGGATTCCAGATGAGGCAGGATCTGAAAGAGCGTTTTATTGAAGGGCAGTTTAAATTCATGGATGAGGATTTTGATGGCTGTATTTGCGTCTTTTCAGAGATATTGGAGGCGGATCCTCAGTGCGCCAAGGTGTATCAGGCAAGGGCCATAGCACGGTTGAGGTTAAATGATAATGATGGGGCGATTGAGGACATTGACGCTGCAATAAGGTGTGAACCGGAAAATGCCCGCTTTTACTATCACAAAGGGGCTATTTTGTTCAAGGCAGAGATCCTGGATGAGGCACTGAAGTATCTGACGCAGGCAATCGATCTTGCTCCTGAATATGCCCCTGCTTACGCACTGAGAGGAGAAGTTTATGAACGCCTGGGGGATAAGGACGCAGCGGGACTGGACATGAATAACGCTATGGTGCTCAGGAAGGAATCGTCAAAAATCGTGGATTGGTAGCTTCAATAGCGCCACTTGAGTCCCAGGTACGCCTCAAAAGGAGCGGCTTCTACCGGGCTGTATGTGCCGGGCACTTTGTAATGCCTGTCGAATACATTCTTCAGCGCCAACTGGATATCAAGGTCCTGGAATAAGACATCACGGGCCGTGACGGTTGTATCGAAAATCCAGGCGGGACTGGTGGAGTAATGCCAACCCCCTTTATTATAATAATAATCCCTTGAATCCGCATATTTCAGGCGGACAGAGAAATCCAATTGATCCAGAGGATTCCATAGAAGTCCAACATTGAACAGGTTTTTTGGCCCGGTGTCAAAAGGTGTTTCCCAAGAGGAATAGTGCTCTTCCTTTGTACCATCCGGTCTTAAAAATACGAAATCAAGGGCCCTGTATTCCTCTTCATCCCCGTCCTGGGACAGGACGGTTGCATTGGCCCAGAACCGGAGGCTGTGCGACAACTGCCACGAGACATCGAGTTCTCCTCCATAGATATCTTCAGACCCGGGCCTTGAAAAACCCCCGTAAGGTTCTTCCTGGATATGGTGACGTATCTCATTCCAGAAAGCCGTGGCTGAAAGTCGAAGTGGTGGATAAGGGTACCACGTAAAGTTGATACTGAGATTTTGTATTCGTTCCGGGTCAAGGTCTTCCCGGCCTACAAGCTCCTGATTATATGGGGTTCGATAGGCGCTGCCGTAAAGCAGCTTAAGATACCATGACGGCCTTGGAAACCAACTGATTCCCATATTATGACTTATTGTCTGATTATACTGGCTGTGGTCGTCCAGCCTGAGACCCAGCCAGGCATCAAGATGGTTCCAGTGATGCCGAACCTGTCCAAAAACAGACCAAAGTGAAGTGTCGAAATCATCTTCCTCTATAGACGGTGTAAAAAGGATATTCTCAGGCTTAAGGTAGTCGGAAAGAGGGTCTTTTCTTACTATGGCATCGGTGATTTTATTGTATCTGTATGACGCTCCCACGGTCAGAAGCCCCTTGGTATCCCATAGTTCCCTGTCATACAGGATTTCTCCGTATGATATATGGCTCTTGGGGTTCCAGGACAGGTCTATTTCTTTTTCCTTGTAGTCCAGTTCGTTGTAATAGGCATTTAGTCTCAGATCTGAACGATCCATAGGCCTTTCCATCTCGAGACGCACAAACCTGAACGGCGACTCCCGCCTCCCGGCCCAGCAAAGATCCGTTTCGGGTTCCCCCATGACATAATTACGCTCTGCATCAGACCACCTGCCTGATACGTGGAGCCAGTCCTGCCAGGAAAAGCTCAGTACGGCCTCCAGATATTTGGAGTCATCCACCTCTGAATGCCCCAGACGCTCACTGGGAGAAACAGGGCCGGATTCGTCTCCTTCGAATCTTACTATATTATACTTGTCCTGTACGGGCTTAAGCCTTGTTGCGCTGATTGACAGAAATGCCTCCCAGGGCCCTGCATTTCTTCCCCAATTGATATTGAAATCCGCTTCGTGGTCTGGGGTTCCACCACGCAGATTCAATTCCACTCCATCAACGTCTCTGCCGCGTTTGGGTACTATGTTAACTATTCCTGCAAATGCATCAGGACCCCACAAAACCGAGCCGGGCCCTCGTATCACCTCTATACGTTCTACGGGACCCAGGAAAAGCTCTTCATCCAGAGGATTGACGGTTTTTGTATTGTCTGATGTCAAGGGGACCGAATCGTAAAGGAAAAGGATGCTGTTTGACACCCCCCTGAGATAGGGCTGGGTACCCCATTCCTTTGAAGACATATAAAATCCCGGCAGCATGGACAGGGCCTCTCCAAGGGTTCGGACCCCGTTACGCTCAAGGTCTTCCTTCGTGATTACATGGGCCACTGCAGGTGCCTGTTCTACAGGTTCCGCTCTCCTTGATGCAATAGTAAGAACTGACAGGTCTTCACCTACAAATAGAAGAGATGTATCTATGGCACCGGCGATCTGAACGCCTGCCAAGAAGAACGACAGGATGGCGATGACCTGAGCCAGGAATTTGGGTATGCTTCGATATATAAGAGAGATCCGGTCGTCAGTCATCAACTGAATCCCTCCAGCTGCTTTACCCTGGTCCTGAGTTTTGAACGGGTAAGGCCTAATAGTCTGGCTGCAGCACTCTGGTTATTATCTGTCATTTCCAGGGCCTGACGTATAAGATCGCGCTCCAATGCCTCCAGGGACAGGCCGCCTGCGGGAAGCCTCCAGGCATCAACGGATCCGCTCCGCACCTTGTTGGCTCTCAAAAAAGACAGGTGCTCCGCAGTTACAGGTTCCTCTCCGGCCATGATGACGGCCCTCTCCACGGCGTTTGCCAGCTCCCTCACATTTCCGGGCCAGGAGTGGTCCAGCAAGACCCTTTTGGCTCCTTGAGTGAGGAGAGGTCCTTCTGAAGGCCTCTCACGGAATTTACGCATGAAATGCTCCGCCATCGGCACTATAGCCTCTATTCTTTCCCTTAACGGGGGGATGTGCAGAGGGAAAACATTAATCCTGTAAAAGAGATCCGGCCTGAATTTTCCCTGTTTAGCCATGGATTCAAGGTCCTGATTTGTGGCACAGATCACCCTGACATCCACTTCGAGGGGCTCATTTCCACCAACACGCTGTATGGTCTTTTCCTGAAGGGCCCTCAGGAGCTTCGCCTGGACCTCCAGTGGAAGATCCCCTATCTCATCCAGGAAGAGTGTTCCCCTGCTTGCGTATTCGAAAAATCCCTGTTTTCGTCTGTCTGCCCCGGTAAAGGCCCCTTTTTCATGACCGAACAAAATGCTTTCCACCAGGTTTGCCGTTATTGCCGCGCAGTTGAGTGTTACGAAACGCCTCTGGGCCCTGGGACTATTCTGGTGGATGAATCTCGCCACTATTTCTTTGCCTGTACCGGATTCGCCGGTAATCAGGACCGTTGTATCCGCTTTTACAGCCACTTTCTGTGCCGCTTTTAAAAGATGTTTCATGGCCTTGGATACGCATACCAGATCGGCATTACCTATAGATCTGTTCAGTTCCTCCTTGAGTTCTCTGTTCTCCGTCAGGATTTTCGATACGCCAAGTGCCTTCTCTACCGTCAGTATTATGCGTGACTCCTCGAAGGGCTTGGTGATATAGTCCACAGCCCCTTTCTTCATGGCCTCGACAGCGGAGTCAATAGTTGCGTATGCCGTAATGATGATGACCGGACAGGGGCATTCCATTGCCTGGATATGATCAAGGAGGACGAGACCATCCATTCCGGGCATCCGTATATCCGAGATAACCAGGTCGTAAGGCCTTTCCCGAACCATTGCCAGAGCTGTTTCACCGTCCTGGGCACCTTCCACGTTATGCCCCTTAAGACCCAGCATAATCTTCAGGATGTGTCGCATTTTGTATTCATCATCAACTACCAATATGAAAGCCATAATTCCCTTCCATCAACTCCTTTTCTGAATCACTAAATAAGCTGTTTTTCCCTACATTCAATGCGTATTTCAAATATCGTCCCCCTGGGATGATTTTCCCTGAAACTCATTTCACCTCCATGGATCCGGATGATCCTGGCAGCATAAGCCAGCCCCAGACCCGTGCCTTGGGCCTTGGTAGTATAAAAAGGTTCAAGCGCCCTCTTTTGTGTCTCCTGATCCATCCCTTTCCCGGTATCTGCTATCCGGACAATCCAATTACCATGAGACAAGCTGCTTTTTACCGATACATGCCCGTCCATGTCACTTGCTTCACAGGCATTTTTTATGACATTGAGCAGGGCCTGGGAAAGCATGTCCGGATCTGCCTGGGACAGGCATTTTTCTTCAGGGATATCAGCGTCGATAATGATGCCCTTTTCTTCCCATTCCAGCCTGAGCCGTTGCAGCACATCTTTCATCATGGTGTTTAATTCCGTTCTTTTGAATACGGGTTTTCGGGGCCTGGAGAAGTCCAGAAAATCCTGGATGAGTCGATTCAGCCTTTTTATTTCATCGTCCACATATTCAATCATGGTGGATTTAACCACGGGATCAACATCCTGTTTTTTAATTATGTCTAAGGCCCCTTTAATGATTCCCAGAGGGTTTTTGACCTCGTGAGCCACTGTAAGGGCAAAGCGGCCCACCTCGGCCAGGGCCTTTTGCTGGATCATTTCCTGGTATGTCTCCTCAAGGTTCCTGCGACTCTCGGCAAGAGAGACCATCATGTGATTAAAGGCCTCAGCAAGTTCGTTGGTCTCCGGCAGTGAACCTGGTTCGACACGGGTGTTTAAGTTTCCTTTTGCCACCATCCTTGAAGCCTTAACGAGTTCTTTCAATGGTGCTGCCAGCGAACGGCTGAAGAAGAAAAAGACCAATAGTCCAACTGCTGCCAGAACAATAACAGCCGCAGTATATCCTGTCCTGAGCTTGGCCAGCAGTTCGTCGATTCCTGAGGTAGTGTAAACTACGTGTATTTTACCGAGCATTTGATTTTGCGCTGAAGAGCCCCAGAAGGCCTGGTCTTCCTCCTGTTGTCTGAGCCGTATTTCGGCAACGGCCTCTTTTGATTGAGCGTGAAGACCGGATTTCACATTCACCAGAATCTCACCATTAGCATCTTCTATGAGGACTTGAACGACGTCTTTTTCTGAGAGGAGATTGTTTGCCAGACGCTCAAGCATCTTTTGGTCGCCTATGAGCATACCTACCTCAGAGTTAAGCGCCAGATATCTAGCCAGAAAGGCCATGCGGTCCTCAAATCGGATACGCAAAAAAGTTTCACCCAGGTGGGCTCCGACCATGCCAAGGGTAATTGTTGTAACACCGAGTAACAGCAATACCCCCAGTAACAACCTCTGCTGAAAGGTCAAGGCCCTCACGGCACTTCTCCTTCAGGCCCGGGCGCCCCAACTCTTCTTAAGTATTCGGTAATCGTTTTCCATGCCTTTTCATTCCATTCTACCTCAAAGGGAGGAGGAAAAAGCCCGCACTGAGAACCGGACATGATATCTCTTGCCAGTTTGCTACCTAAAATCCCCACTTTTTCATAATCTATATTAAAGGCCATAACCGCCCCTATTTCCACGAAAAAGTGGTTATAGCCCACAACAGCAATTCCGTGGAGCAGTGCCTCTTTAACCAGATGTGTCAATAATGCGGTTGAAATTACCGTAGAATCAGGAATGAACAAAAGCGTGTCAATATTTTGATATGCAGAGGAAAGGACCTTTATGATCTCATTTCGTTTTTGGACCATTAGAGGTATGACGCTCATCCCGAGTCCAGAGGCTTCTTTTTGCGCTTGCTCTACCCATTCCCTGTTTTCTGCGGGATTGTAAAGTATTCCGATCTTTCTTTTGCCCCCGAGCCGTTTTTTTATCAGACGCATCTGTTCCTTAATAGGTATCCTCAGGTCCACTCCATGCGCTCCGGGATCCGTCAGCAGTTTTTGTGGATCGAGGACCATGAGGACAATTTTCTTGTCATCAGGATTTAAGATTGACCAGGCAAGGATGGACGCTTCCGGCCCTATGGTTATCAGCAGGTCATAGCATTTTCGGCTTAAATTATGACGTATGAGTTTTGGATTTGAATTCAGATAGTATATTATCAAGGGTTGTTGAAGGCCGGAGCGCAGTCCCTCAAGGGCCATTACATAGGGCCTGATCTGCGAAGAAACTATTACTGCTATATCTGCGTTATTCTCTTCGGCATGGAGCGGGGTCAATAATACTGGCCACAGGAGAAATGCCAAGATAGTCCCTTTAATCTTTTTGGGAACTATGCAGTTTTTTTTCATTGCTTATGAATGTCTGTATCCGTTCACAAAGTGAGATCGCCCTGTCTTTCTGATCGGCGCAATGGAAAGCTTCTACCATAGTCTTCTGCAGGCACCAATGGGTATCATGGGGAAACAGGTCACTTTTCCTGAATAATAATGAACCGCGCAAACAAACAAGGAATGCTCAGAACTGGACGACTCCGCCAAGGTCCAGGAAAAGAATTACGGCATCCTCATTGTTGTCCGAATAATAATCTTTCCTGACGCCTATCTGAATAAAACCAAATCCGGCGTACAGGACATGGGCCGAAATGTTTGATTTCCGTACCTCCAGATACACCTTTTTTATGTCCATTTTCATACAATTCTGCAATACAAGCCCGAGAAGATATTTACCCAAGCCCTTGCGCCTGTGTGCCGGGTGGACGGCCAGCTTCAGTATTTCCATTTCGTCGGCTACATGATGAAAAGACAAATAGGCAGCCAGCTTGCCCTCTTTTTTGAGTCCAAAGATATAATACTCCTTTTGCTTGAGGCACAGCCAGAATTGCTGCTCGGTCCATGCGTGGGGAAAACAGATCTTTTCAAGGACAACCAAATCGTCAAGATCGCAAAGGCCCAGTCTGCTGAATTTATAAGAAAAGTCGCTCATAGGATGTAAATATCCGGTGAACCCGTTATATCCTGCCTTGAAGCGGTTACCTTTTTCCGGGTTTCAAAGCTCACCCATTGCAGACCGAAAGAGGCAGTGCAATCCGGCCCGCGATCGAAACCCTGCAAAAGGCAAACCGCTCCTGCAGCACCGGTCATACAGGGGAGCTCCTTCTGGAAACGATTTGCGTCAGCCCTGTAGTTTTCTTGGTCTTCGCAGCATGGGAAACCCCCGGCTCCGGAGCGCAGCGGAGGAGAACGGGGGAGGGTCTCCCGTGCTGCGAAGGCCTTAAGAAAACAAGGGGCGGGAGCATGTTGAAAGAAGGAGCTCCCCTGTGTGACCGGCTGCGATTTATGATATGGTATTTTTTTCAGAGTATCAATCCTGTATTATCCGGGATAATCTGTTTCACTTAATGCTTGACATGCAAGCAGATTGTTGTCATGTCTTGCCTTGAAAAATAGCCACTATAATTTTCTCCTTTGAAGAACAGGCAAATGGAATTTCAGAATTGTATCAGAAATGAGTATAACAAATGTGATATCCCGTCCAATACGATCAAGAGAATAAAAAACGGGCTACAAAAACTGGACCTTGAATCTAAATATTACCCCTTTCGAGTATCGGACAACATCTATTGGGGACGGGTATGGATTGATTCAATAAGGATAGTCTGCAACGGGAAAGGCCTGACACCAGAGCTTGCCGAGGCCAGCGCATACGCAGAATTGGCTGAACGTCTGAGCGCCGGGTTGTTTTATCCGGTCTTTGAAGAGCAGGTGAGGTTTAATGTTCCCGGCCTTTATGATGAGGAGACCAACAGGTTTCTGAATTACGAATGGATGGAGGGATACATTTATTCCCACCAGGATGATCTGAAAAATCCTCTCAGGATAGAATATCTGCTGGCAAACGAAAATCATCTGACGGATAATGATATTGAAGATATAAAAAACAGCAGGATGGCCAGGCACTGGGTTGACGGTTTTTCAATAATCCGCGAGGAAACAGTAAAGGTCCCTGTCAATTTTGTTGCATATATTCACGGATCTAACGGCATGGCGGCAGGGAATACGATTGAAGAGGCGATGATCCAGGCCACATGCGAAATATTTGAACGTCATTCCCAGATACGGTCAATTAAGTCTGAACAGATCGTGCCCTCAATTGATTCGGACTCCATAGAAAATCAAAACATAAGGGACATGATTAAATTCTATTCAGGAAATAATGTAGATGTAATGATCAAGGATCTTTCCTTTGACGGCCTGATACCCTGTATAGGCGTCCTGTTCATCAACAAAAACCTGCGCACTGATCGCCTGGAGCACAGGATTCTGATACCCGGCGCATCATTCAATCTTGAGGAGGCTCTGGCAAGATGCTTTACGGAAGGCATGCAGGGCAGAGAGACCCTGTTGGCTCCACGTCCCGAACTGGACAGGCCGCTTGTCCACAGATCCAAGGTTAATGACTATTATATGTTAATGAAATGCGGTATCTCCCTGAAAGATATCTCTTTCCTCGATCAAGGGGAGACAAGGACTTACAGGAATATCAAGATCAAAGATGTCCTCAGCGAGATCGAGGAAATCAAAAAGATATGCAAGGTATTCAATACCGACTATATATTATTAAACTACACTCATCCGGTTTTAGATTTCCCTGTGGTAAGGGTGATAATCCCGGGAGTTTCTGATTTTTTATCTTTTTTAAGAAAGGACGTCCTTGTATCAGGTTCGACAAGACCATCCGCTGTCCGGCGTGGAGAAGAATTCAAGAAAATAATGCAGAGTTTTTTTGAATAACATTTCTTTTTCCTCCGGGCCGGAACTCTGAGCCATTCTCTCAGGCAGTTTCTGCAGATCGGATTCGGGGAGCCGATATTGTTCAAGGATACTCAAGATCCCGGACTCTCCACCAGGTCTACCGAAACCAGCCTTGATATCCCTTTATCCTCCATAGTGACTCCGTAAAGGACATCAGCGATCTCCATCACCTTCTGGTTATGAGTAACAAGCACTACCTGGGACTGCTCTGATATCTTTTTTATGAACCGGTTAAGTCGTAAGATATTGGCTTCATCAAGAGCTGCATCCACTTCATCCAGCAGGCAGAAAGGGCAGGGTTTTATGAAATAGATGGCAAAAATCAGGGCCATTGCAGCCAATACCTTTTCCCCTCCCGAAAGGAGATTAAGGTACTGGATTCTTTTTCCGGGAAGCTGTATCAAATAATCTATACCTGAATCCAGTATATCGCCGGACGAGGTCAAATTCAGCTTGGCACTCCCTTCTTTAAAAAGCAAGGGAAAGACCCTGCAAAGGCTCTCGTTTACCGAGTCAAGGGCCTCCTTGAACCGGGTCCTGCAGGTACGATTGATCCTGCCTATGGCCTGTTCCAGGTCTTCGATTGAGCTGATAAGGTCGTCTTTCTGTGAATTGAGGTAGCTCCATCGATCCTCAAGCTCCCTGTATTCTTCAACAGCGGCAAGGTTTACAGGCCCGAGGCGATCTATCTTGCTGGTTATCTCGCTGATCCGCTTCTCTGCCTCATCAGGAGAAAATGGAAAAAGGCGCCATTTATCACAGAATTCTTCTATGTCAGCCCGGTGGCGATCCATGGCCGTTTTTTTCAGATATGCAAGGCCCTGCTCCACTTCGGCAAGGACAAGCTCATTTCGATGGATCCGCTCTTCAGCAGCCCTGAACCGGGTCTGCAAATCATTCACCTTGCCCTGCAATCCCGCAAAAGCCTGCCGGGTGTGATCGTACTCCGTTTCGACTTCTTTCAGATGCCTTTTTTGAATCAGAATCCTGCTCTCCTCTGACTTAACTTTCAGCCGCACATCTTTCAGTGACCTGGCCCTGTCCTCAAGCCGCGCTGCCAGACTCCGCTTTTCCGCCAGCATTGTTTCCCGGTCACTGGCTATCTGCTTCTTCAGGTCGGCAAGCCTTCCGAGCTCCTGCTCCCTCTCTTGAAGCTGGGTCTGAACGCGGGCCATTTTTATTCTATATTCCTCAATGACCTTTCTCCTGCGGGAAAGCACCTGTTCCTGTTGTCTCAAGGCATCCTCGCGGCCTTTTATCTGCCCCTCGGCTTCAATCCTGGCTGAAACGGCAGCTTCAATAGTCTCTTCCAGCTCTTCAAGGGATATATCTATATCAAGTATCTCCTTTTCAGCCTCTTCGATCTCCAGATCTATGCGTTGAGACCTCTCTTTTTCGGCCTCAATTTCCCTGAGCAGGCTGTCCCTTTCCTTTTTATGGCCAGTCAGGTCTTCAGAAATACTTCCCTTTTTTTCATTGACTTCCCTGAGCCCGGCCTCGGCCTTTAAGAGCCCCTTGCTTATCTCATCCTCCTCTATACGTATCTGCATTGAAGATTCACGGAGTTCATTTTCACGTGCAGTCAATCCGGAAATCTCGGCCTTTCTTGCAAGTATTCCCGAGGATGCCTTGTCTTTGTCCCCAAAGACCAGCTCACCCCATGGAGTGAGAATCTCGCCGTCCCTGGTGATGTAAAAAAGGGGCTTATTGTCAGTATTGCAGACATTAAAAGCAGCTTTCAAATCCGGCACGACTTTCCAATGGACAAGGATATCAGCTACGACCCTGTCAACAGGATGTCCGGCCCTGACGAATTCAAGAAGTGTATTATCCCGTGCCCCTTCCGCATTACCGGACTCTATGCCCGGGATGATCAGGCTGGCCCGTCCCGACGGCTGGTTTTTGAGAAAGGAAATGGCCTTATCACATGCCTCCATGTCAGGGACTATCAAGGCCTGAATTCCGTGTCCAAGGGCGATCTCTACCAAATGTTCCCAGCCCGGCTCTACTTCCAGGAAATCAGCAAGTACCCCCAATGTGGGAACATCGGAAGAGCCGAGCAACCTGTTGGTGGCCATGCTGAAGCCCTCACCAGAGGCATCAATGGTCCTCAGTGCATTAAGCCTGGCCCTGCACGATGCCAGTTCCGAGTCTGCTTCATGCCTTTTTTTAACAATGTCTGAAAGGCGGCTTTTCAGAGCAGAAACAGTACATTCAAGTCTTTTTCCGTCATGAGCCAGGGAATCCAGTTCAGCCATGGCTTTCTCTATCTTCTCTTGTTGTCCCTTCAAATCACCTTCCAGGCCCTTTACATGTTCTGATATACCCTGCAGCTCGTTCCGTTTCTGGTCCAGACGGCGCCTGAGTCTGTCCTTCCTGTCTCTCAAGCCGTTGCGCTCGCTGTCCAGCCTTGCGTGCCTGGCTGCCGCATCAACGAGTTCTACCTTCACTGCCTCAAGAGATTCCCTCACCTGGTCCCTAATTGTTTTTGATTCCTCTATCTCATTTTCCCGGTCGGTTATCTCAAACAGGTACGATGACTCCTCTGCCTTGAGGGCCTTTATGTCTTTCTGAAGCCCTTCACGGCCGTGTTCTGTCAACGTCCCCTTTTCATCAAGCTCCATCAATGTCTTCTCGGCGGCCTGCAGCCTGTTTTCTTCCTTAATCAAGAGCCTGTCATGCTGCGAGGCCTCCTCCCTCAGCTTCTGAAGGCCGTCTTCCGCATCGGTCAGGCCCTTGCGAATTGCAGCTAAGGCCTCCTCCGTCTCGAGGACCTCCAGTTCGAGCCTTTTCCGATCGGAGACATTTTTAGAAAGTTCCGCCTGTACACCGGACAGGTCGGCAGAGAGAGAATCTCTCTCTCTTTCCAGATCCATCCTTCGCTTCAATTCAAGAAGCCATGCATGGGCAAGGAGCGCCTGATCCAGTTGGTCCTGCTCCTTCCGCAACTTCAGATAGCGATCTGTCCTCTTTGCCTGTCTGGAGAGAAATCTGCGTTGACGACCTACCTCGACCAGGAGGTCTTCCAGCCTCTCGAGGTTTTGCTTTGTCCGGGCCACGCAGCGCTCGGCCTCGCTGCGCCTGGCCCTGAACCTGGAAATACCTGCCACCTCCTCGATCAGGAGACGGCGATCTTGTGGCACCATGTCAATAAATGCGCTAATCTGACCCTGGTCCAAAATGGAATAAGCCCTGCTGCCAACCCCCGTATCCATAAAGAGGTAGTGGATGTCCTTCAGCCTGCAAGTCTTGCCGTTAATACGGTATTCAGTATCCCCTGACTTGTGGATACGACGCATTATTTCAATCTCAGGGGTATTTTCATACCCCGGTGGTGAAAAAGGACCTTCGTTTTCCACGACCAAACGGACCTCGGCCAGGCCTGTTTGCCCGTCATTATTCCCATTGTAAAGAATATCGTCCATTTTCTTGGCCCTGAGCATGCTGGGACTTTGCTCCCCCAGTACCCACCTGATGGCGTCAACAATGTTGGACTTGCCGCACCCATTAGGGCCTACTATGGCAATAACACCCTGGTTAAATGTAAGTTTTGTGCGCGCAGGAAAGGATTTGAAGCCGAAGAGTATCAGGGAATTAAGTCGCATAACCTGTTTCAGACACGAGCTATCTGTACCGGATGTCTTTCAGTCTCAGCTCAATGCGCTTTTGCCCTTGCCATACATTAAGACAAGGCATGCAGGCAAGCTCAAGCTCCTCCCAGGGAAGCCCGGCTTTGTCTCCGTGTCCCCATCCTACCAGATCCATTCCCCTTTTCATATACCCATTTTGCAGACCGGTCCTGGGGGTAAGAGTAAGCTTTAAGTGGCCATTTCCAACAACTGTCGACCTGCGGACCGAAAAATCCCGGACTGCAAACAAGGGGGATGGGTAACCTGCGCCAAAGGGCTCCAGATGCTCATAGAACCGGGAAAAACCCGGATCAATGAGTTCCTCGATACAGGCTGTGCAATCAACCATAAGCCTGGGATTGATGTCGTTATGTTCCAGGACCGAGGCCACGACCTTTTGAAACGCTTCAGAAAATCCTTCTACAGAATCGGAGGGCAGATGCATTCCGGCAGCAGCCCTGTGGCCGCCAAAGGAGCTAAGGTGGCCGGAACAGGCGCAAAGAGACTCGTAGAGATTCAGTCCTTCAGGACTGCGGCCGGAACCATGTGCCTCATCTCCGTCCAGGGCAAAGAGGATCACGGGCCTGTGGAATTGCTCCACCAGTCTGGATGCAACTATACCTATAACGCCCCTTTTCCATTCAGGGCTCGACAAGACATAGGCAGACCTCTTTTCAAGGCATCGTATCTTATCTAACGCCTCATTCAATATATTTTTTTCTTCTGCCTGTCGTTCCTGATTCAGCAGGTGTAATTCATTGGCAAGCCGATTTGCTTCCGCATCGTCATCCGTGGCAAGTAACCTGTAAGCTTTGTCAGCGTGAGCCATCCGCCCGGCGGCATTTATTCGCGGAGCGACCCTGAAGGCAATGTCCGTGGAGGTGATTCCGGAATCAAGGGAACATAACGCCTTCAATGCCTTGATTCCCGGCCTGTTGCATCCATCAAGCACTTCAAGCCCCGCCCGGACAAGTATGCGATTGTCCCCCAAGAGCGGAACTAAATCCGCCACGGTCCCCAGGGCCGCAAGATCCAGATATTCCTTGAGATTGGGCACCTGACCGGCTTTCCAATGCCCAAGCCCATAAAGGCGATGCCTCAATGCCCTGACAAGATTGAAGGCCACACCTACACCGGCAAGTTCTTTGAAGGGAAAGGCGCAATCAGGACGCTTGGGATTAAGCACTGCCAGGGCCTCGGGAAGGGTATCAGGGGGTTCGTGGTGGTCGGTGACAATGACATCCATCCCAAGCTCCCCTGCCAGGGCGACTGCTTCACTATCCGATATGCCGCAATCAACTGTAATCAGAAGCCTGCAGCCTCTGGATGCGAGATTCCTTAATGCTTCTGCATTAAGTCCGTAGCCCTCGTCCTCCCGGTGGGGGATATAGACTGTTACCTTTAGTCCAAGTCCCTCAAGAAATCCGGAGACCAGGGCTGCGGAGGTGACACCATCGACATCGTAATCACCGAATACGGCCACCTGTTCTTTTTGGGCTACTGCCCTGACCAGCCGGTCAACAGCCCTGTCCATGTCCATCATCTTCCAGGGATCGCTGAGGGATTTCAGCGAAGGGCTGAGGTGTTGCGCAACGGCCTCCGGCGTATTTATCCCGCGTTGATACAGAAATTTGGCAATAATGCCCGGAATCCCTGACTTACCGGCAAGTTCCTCAACAGCCGACATATTTATGGAGGCAAAGTCCCACGGCAGTTCGAGGATCACGGAATTCATGGTCATGAGACTAATCAGGCATCAGGAGGCTGTCAATTTGTTCCGTATAATTTGGGAATTGAAGATGTTCCGTGGATATCGTTTATCCGGAACTTCGGCCAGGATTTTACCAATGATTTTTTAGGCCGCTTCAGTTCTGCATAGAGCTGACCGCAGGCAGCGGATATGTCTTGCCCCTTGCTTTTTCTTATGATGGTAGTGTAGCCGGTCTCTTTAAGCACCTGCTGAAATGCAAGAACCCGTTCATTGACCGGGCGTCTAAAGGGAATATCATGGCTTTCATTAAAAGGTATCAAGTTGATTTTTAAAGGGATTCCCTTAAGGAGCCTTGCGAGTGACACTGCCTGTTCGATGCTGTCATTTACACCGGCAAGGAGGATATATTCAAAAGTAATACGCCTCCTGCGGGAAAGCCGATAATTTCGACAGGCCTCAATGAGCTGCGGAAGGGGATAGCGACTGTTGACCGGCATTATCTGATCCCGTGTCTTATCGTCAGGGGCGTTCAGGGAAACAGCAAGACCCACGTCCGTATCCCGGCCAAGACGTAATATCTCAGGAATCAGACCACAGGTGGATACGGTTATCCTGCGCAATGAGAAGTTCAGTCCAAGGTCATCAGTGAGTATGTGAATGGACTTCAAGACATTCCCGTAGTTTGCAAGCGGCTCTCCCATACCCATGAATACGAGATTTCTGAGCCGTTCCCTTTCTCCGGTGCGTTCCAGTACGGCAAGCGCCTGCCCTGCGATTTCCGAGGGGATAAGCTGACGACGAAAACCCATCCTGGCAGTATGACAGAACCTGCATCCCATGGCGCACCCGACCTGACTGGATATGCAAAGCGTCTTGCGGCCCTGTTCAGGTATCAAGACGCTTTCCACTACCGAGTCATCCGGCAGTCTCCAGGCAAATTTGCTTGTGCCGTCGACAGAGCGTTGCTCTGCCTCAAGCTCCGGTTTGGTAAGCAGGCCCTTTTGGGCAACCTTTTCCCTCAGGGCCTTGGGGAAGTCGGTCATTTGGGAGAAGTCCCGGAACCCGGGTCTCCAAAGCCAGCTAAAGAGCTGCCGGCCCCTGAAGGCCGGCAGGCCCAGATCCCTTGCCCATATTTCGAGGTCGCTTCGAGTAAAGCAGCGGTAGTCGATCACTATGGCAACCTCCAGGCATTTCAATTATTCATGGATGGCTGGCCTGTTGTTTCCAGTACACTCATCCACATATCTCCGGAGGTGTCCACCTGCTTTCGCTTTCCCGCCGTCGCCTCCATGGGGATGTGGACAATCCGATTGTTGCACAGGCCCACCAGCATTTTGGTCTTGCCGGCCATGCCGGCATGAACCGCGCTGCGGGCCAGAAAGCCGCACAAGAGATGATCTCCGGCATTGGCACAAGCACTCCGGATCGTGTAACTGGGGTCAATATATTTGAGGTTAATTTCCATCCCTTGTTTTTCAAAATAAGCGGCAATGGACTCTTTCAGGAAGATGCCAATGTCATGAAGCCGGATGTTCCCGGAGGCATCGAGTTGCTGCTGCTGCTCTGTGTCGCCAAAAAACTTTTGACCTGCCCCTTCCGCCACTACAATTACGGCGTGCCTCCTGAGGATTAAGCGTTCTTTCAGGGCTTCCAGCAGGCCTTTTGGCCCTTCTAATTCAAAATCTGATTCCGGGATAAGAACAAAGTTTACATCCGGCATCGCCAGGGTGGCTGCGGCTGCGATAAACCCTGAATGACGGCCCATGACTTTCACCAGCCCCACTCCGTTCGGAGCACTGGTAGCCTCATTATGGGCACCGCCTATGACATCAACCGCTATACTCACGGCCGTCTCAAAGCCGAACGAACGATCGATCAGATAGATGTCATTGTCGATGGTTTTTGGTATACCTATAACACCAATTTTTAAGCGCCTCTTGTTGATTTCGTCTGTAATCTTTGCAGAGGCAGCCATGGTGCCATCTCCGCCAATGGTAAACAGGAGCCCGACATTCATCCTCTCCAGTGCATCTACGATGCTAACAATATCCTGAGGTCCCCTCGAAGAGCCAAGGATCGTTCCTCCCCTCTCGTGGATGTGGGCCACAGATTCGGGTGTAAGCTCCATTATGTCGTGACCGTAAGTGGAAATAAAACCCTGAAATCCGTATCGGATGCCGTAAATATTGCGGAGACCATAGTTAAAATAGAGCGACAGCACGATTGCACGAATCACATCATTTACGCCCGGGCAGAGCCCGCCGCAACTTACAATTGCACACCGCAGTTTCGCTGGATCAAAAAAGATCTTGCTTCGAGGACCTGCCAGTTCAAAGGATAGAGGTTCTTCACCACGCTCCAGGGTCTTTTTGAGATTATCCGCAAAAATGTCCATCAGGACCCGGTCTTTTCCAGACACAAAGCACCCCGTTCCGGAACCCTTTGCTCGAGTCCGAAGAGGAGAAGGGATCTTGGCCGGGCCAAGGCCCGTGATCGAACTCTCGATCTGTTTACTGCTTCTCATATCAAGCTACCTTTCTTATAATTTATAGGTCATATCTCCTCAAATAGTCTCCCGCGAAGATCTCTACTACTTCCGTTACGCTGATTTCTGCATTCATGGCACTTCTCCTTTCGGTGTAAATATCCGGTGAACCCGTTATATCCCGCCTTGAAGCGGTTACCTTTTTCCGGGTTTCAAAGCTCACCCATTGCAGACCGAAAGAGGCAGTGCAACCCGGCCCGCGATCGAAACCCTGCAAAAGGCAAACCGCTTCTGCGGCAGGGCGCGGATGGCAACTTCCACAGTGGACCACGGGTTCACCGAATATTTACCTTTCAATTTGATTTTTTGTAATCAAAACCATGACAAAGACTGCCTCGTTCGGCCCGGCACTTCAAATGCCATTGATCTCTTTATCGGCATGTCGTATGGTATTTATAATGGTAAATAATCGCTTTTGGGCAGGCTGCCCGGCACCATATATCCTTCTTGACCGTCAATGCCGCTTACGAAGCATGCAATTATGAAAATTAATGCTCCACATATTGTCAAGCGGAAAGATGGGAAGTGCCATGAAATGTAAAGGGTCTGCTGTATGATCCGGCCTGCAAAATAACCGTATTTAGAGGAAACTTCTTTCAAAATGAGCGTAACTATAGGTGTTTTCGACTCAGGTATTGGTGGGCTCACAGTGGTCCGCGAGATCAAACAATTATTGCCGGCCCAGCCCCTTATCTATTTTGGAGACACTGCACGGACCCCCTATGGAACCAAGAGCCCGGAAACAATTATTCAATATGCCAGGGAAGATACCAGATTCCTGCTGGAGCACGGGGCCGGCATATTAGTGATCGCTTGCCACAGTGCAGCCAGTACCGCCACCTCTGCATTGAGGCAGGAATTTTCTGAACCAATATTTGAAGTTGTAACCCCCTCCATAGAACAGGCATTGGCCCTTACCAGACGAAAAATCATCGGCTTAATCGGTACAAGGGCCACAGTGACAAGCGGCGTATACGAAAAAGCGATCCATTCACGTGTTTCAGATACAAAGGTATACAGCCAGTCATGTCCTCTTCTGGTGCCCCTGGTGGAGGAGGGATGGCTCAAGGCCAGGGAGACCCGCATGATAGTCAAGAAGTATCTCAGGCCCTTAAAAAACCGGCAGATAGATACCTTGATCCTCGGATGCACCCATTATCCACTTCTTAAACAAATAATTCAGGAAAAAATGGGAAAGAAGGTGAAAATAGTAGACCCTTCAGCAGAAATAGCACGTGCGGTTTATTCATACCTTGAGACCAAAGGTCAACTTTCTGAGGAGTCACATGGCCGGGAAGATCGTTTTCTTGTCTCTGACCTCACTCCAACGACTCAGGAGGTGGTCCAATGTTTTTTGGGCAGACGGGTCCGGCTTGAAAAGGCGTCACTGCCCAGCAGCAAGGACTGAACGATTACGGCTTGACTATTTGCTTCGTATGGCATAAAATATGCTATATTGCAATTCGGAGGATAAAAAATGGGTACGAATAAGACCGCAACTGCAAGAGCTTTGATAGATCCTGAAATCAAGAAACAGGCAGAAGCTATACTAAAAAAATTGGGGCTGTCGGTGTCAAACTCATTCGAGCTATTCTACAGACAGGTCATAGCCCATCGCGGTTTACCTTTTGATCTGAGTATTCCTAACGAAAAAACGATGAGGGCTATCCAGAATTCAAGGAAAGGAAAGGGTAAAAAATTTTCGACTTCCCAAGAGCTTTTTGACGACCTTGGGATTTAACGAATGAGATCCATCAGACGAGATACCCAATTTAAGAGAGATACAAAGCGCCTAATCAAGCGCGGGAAGGATATGGATAAGTTAAAGGATATCATTCAGCAGTTGGTTGATGCAAAAAGATTGCCGCCCAGAAACAAGGATCATCAACTCAAAGGGACATTGAAGGATTGCCGGGAATGTCACATCGAACCTGACTGGTTACTTATCTACCGGATAGAGGGGGCTGAGCTTTGCCTTATCCGAACGGGGAGTCATTCGGATCTATTTGACTAAACTTTCATGATCAGATACTCAAGTACTTTGGGCTTTGGAGGTAGGATACGGGGTCTCGATGCAAAAAGCCAAAACAGGATCATGGGCCGATAGTCCCTGCCTGTCGGCAGACAGGTATGAAGAATTTGATGAAGGCTGCCCCCCATACGAAGAATCGGATCAACCCTCCATAATTACGTCCGGCTGATTTTCACAGGCAGCTATTGGCCATGTGCGCGCAAAATATGCGTGAATTAACTCCTCCAGGGGCCGAAACATTTTATTCTCCCTCTTTTCATGACTCACTGAAAAACCTCTTGACTCGCAGTTCCTAATAGTGCTACAGAAATTAGTGTGTGGTGCCTGGGAGTGCCGTTTCGTTCAAATCGCAAAAAGCGATTTTCCATCAGCATCAGCTCAGCTGACCCAAGAGCGGTTTGCAGCCAAGGCCAGCGTGACTTTCAGTACGGTCAACTGCTGAGAAAGAGACAAGAGCAAGCCCTCGCCCTCAGCTATATGGCAAATTGAGGAACTCATGGAGCTTACATAGGAAGTCGAACAATATGATTGAACAGTTGAGGCAGACGGTTTTGGGGAGTATGAGTCCTTGCGCAATCCCCAAAAGTGCTTCAACATCGGCAACAAACAGTTGCGAAGATCACAGTAGCTATCTTAATGCTTGTAACACAAGCAGGTTGGGCCGAATAGAGCCTTTGGCTAGGGAATGGGTTACGACAAAATGAAACGAGTGATTTCGATTCTCAGGGAGAATAAGATTGAGTGTTTTCCTAACGAACGGTTCACACTCGATGTGGATATGTTTCCGGAAAACGGAGAAGAGTATAGATTTCCCCAAAATGTTCGCTTTGAGATTCCCGAATTAAAAGAAGGAAAAAAACGTATCCAGGAAACAGGGACTTCGATGTTTCGTTATTTTCTCGATGGTTCGCAACGCTCTTATCGCGTTATCGACGCCAGTTTCAAAAACCGCTATTTGCCCATCTGCGCCGGACAGATAGGAGTAGCCGTTCTTGAGAGAGCAGATTCCGGGAGGCTAACGCCTCGAAAAGACCTGACGCGCATAGAAAACATTCTTGCTGTGCCCAATGTCCTCGACGAGGAAAACGCCAAAGACCTTGAGGGAAAGATAAACGACGCGATGCCGGAAAACCGGAGGTTTCGCATTGTGAGGTACGATTATCAATTAAAATCCGATAAAGACCCTGGCGACCTTGGGCGCGCGATGATTATTCATGAGATGCAAATGCTTGAGTTGAAAACGATAAAGGAGATGATCCGCAATCATGCAATTCAGGACGCAAGAATGCTGGTCAAGGACGGTGGCCTCCAATACCGCGATACGAAAATCAAGGACCTGGACCTCACAAAAGACGATCTTGTGCAACTTCGCAACGTCATTGGCTTGGCAAAGACATTCAAGCCCAATATGACGCTCGGCCGGGGCAGAGGCCGCCAAGACCTAGGGAACCTGACAAAAGGTCTCAACTGGAAGGAACGGACCACTGTTATCAGCCCAAATAAAGGAAAGCCCACAACGCATGGTTGGTGGTATGTCCGGCTTCGTCCAAGAGAAAAGGCATATAGTCCCCTCCAAGGGATCGTCAAAATTGAGGTTTTTGTCACTGGAATTGAACAGGAAGAAGGCGTTCCAGAAGCACGGGCCGATACTATTTCGGCTTATGTGCTCCAGGAACGCAACGTCACCCCGTACAACGCGGATACTCGTTGGGCAAGTCACATCTACCCGATCTATCTGGCTGAGACATATCTGCGGTCCTCGTTCCTCAGCCATGAACGTAACTTCTCAATAAGTCCTGGCAACTCCGATGCTTCTGTCAGCGTTTCTTTCTTATACAGAGGATGCTCAGGTATATCAAGTAATGCTAACCGTGGCTGATTGAGATTATCTACATAGCAGCCT
>Ga0190316_1000087_pt1 | contig 22255 bp, 18 predicted proteins | sample 48701112_MG_FD_161663 | JGI IMG/M metagenome (GOLD analysis project Ga0190316, IMG submission 161663) | Hydrothermal vent sediment bacterial communities from Southern Trench, Guaymas Basin, Mexico - 4870-11-1-2_MG | ecosystem: Environmental > Aquatic > Marine > Hydrothermal vents > Sediment ... | reverse complement strand
GGAGGAATGCATTTGCAGATAAGATAAAAAATGGTGAAGAGGATGTCATTCGTAGATATAGCGGATTGTATCTGTTCTCTGACACATTGCTGAAAATAGCCAAAGATGTTTTTTCTATAATTCCTTCTGTTTTTGACTTGTTCGTCGCTGTCGGACCGAGAAGGATTTTGGATATTTGGCAAAAGACACTTGAGGATTCTGAGATAAGAGAAAGTGAATTTTACAGAATAGAAAAGGATGTTGTTTATGGTGAAAGTATCGTGCATATTTACAAAACTATAAAAAGAATAGGGGAGAGGAGTGAGGAAATAGACCCATTAGGAATGTTCAATAAGCATCAGTCAGCGGGATAGATGTGGTATGTTTGAGAGGATTTTGGTATTGAGTCCGCACACGGATGACGGCGAGCTTGGATGCGGAGGAAGCATAGCGAGATTTGTTGAGGAGGGAAAAGAAGTGTTTTATGTTGCGCTATCAAGCTGTGAGAAATCTGTTCCTTTGGGTTGTCCTAAGGATATATTGAGAGAAGAGGTGAAGAAGGCAACAGAGATATTGGGGATAAAAAGAGAGAATCTAATGATTTTGAATTTTGAGGTGAGAGAATTTCCGAGGAGCAGGCAGGAAATATTGGATGCCTTAATAGATGTGAGGAGAATGGTTGAACCTGACATGGTCTTGACGCCTTCCTCATACGACACGCATCAGGACCATAAAGTTACGAGGGAAGAAACACTGAGAGCATTCAAAGGATGCACAATCCTCGGATATGAACAACCCTGGAACAATATCACTTTTGACACGATTGCATTCGTCATTCTTGATGAGAGGCATGTTGAAAAGAAAATAAGGGCGTTGAAAAGTTATGAATCGCAGAAGGATAGGGCTTATTTCAGCGAAGATTTCGTGAGAAGCCTTGCGAGGACGAGGGGAATTCAAATAAATGCGAAATATGCAGAGGCTTTTGAGGTGATAAGATGGATAATCTGATTTCGCTTCTCAGGCGTTCAGTAGTTTTTCTGCCCGCCGAGATGAACAGGTGAATGGATTATTTGATTTTTTCATTTATAGGGAAAACAGGGAAAATTATATATACTTACGGTGAAAATAAAAAAGGAATGCTCACATACGAGAGCCTCCTCGCCGGCTTTCGGAGGGGAATGAGGAACGGAAATTGGAAGAGGCTGAGCGTGTTTGAGCGTGCTTTACTTCTCGCCTCGCTTTCATATGCGAAAATACGAAGAAGAATAGTGAGCGGGCATCTCTCCATGCGACTCGCTGAAATTTTGGAGAAATTGAAAGAGACACCTGCGATGAGGGTGTTCAGGCGAGGACTTGAAAAAGCATGCGAGCTGCTCATGTATGGCGAGAGAAGAGGGCTCTTCTCCTGGGCGCCTTCGTTAAAGGAATGGCTGAAAGACCCTAATTATATATTCTGGCTTGGAACGGAATGTCATGTGAGTTGGGTAAGGTGAGAGCGTCGGCATTTATCCTCTGCTCAAAGATGAAGCCTATGAAAGTAGAACGCATAAAACGATATAAGGATAAAATAAATGTAATCATGAGAAGAAGTGAGAATATAAGTGAATGGATAAGGGAATATGGGGAAGAGGACTTCTTACGGGATGAGAAGACGAAATTGGCAACATATAAAGCATTTCAAGAGATTGTGGAATCATGCATGGACATAATTGCGATGGCATGTAAGGATGAAGAGATTGTTCCGAAGGACGATTACACGAATATAGAGCGTCTGGAGTTCATAGATGAGAATATGAAAAAAGCGCTGATGGAGGCGAATGGATTGAGGAACAGATTGGTGCATCGTTATAATCAGACGGATGACCTCATTGCGTTTGTCAGCATAAAAGAATTGTTGCCGAAGATAGAAGAATTTGTGGATGTGATTGAGCGATGGATGTGGGAGAAATTGAGGGAAAAGTGAGAGAAGACTTCAGTTTCCTGATAGATAATTCTTCAGTTTTGGGCATATTGATATATGGTTCTACGGCTAAAGGTGAGGGGAATGAGCGAAGTGACATAGATATATGCATCGTTGCACCATCAGTGGAAGACAAAATAAGATTTTTAAGGACAATTCTGGCGAATGTGCGGGATGAGCGGTATGATGTGCGTGTGTTCGAGCTCATGCCTCTTTACCTTAAAATTGAAGTGATTGAGCATGGGAGGGTGGTATATGCGAGGGATATTTATGAGCTTTACGAGTATTTTTATATGTTCAGAAAGCTCTGGGATGACCAGAAAGAGAGGCAAACATTGAGTAAAGATGAAATCTTGGATTTATTCGCTCCAAAAAATTGAATAGATTGAGAAGAACTTCAGATGTGTTGAAAGTTTCTCGGAATCGGTGGGAAGAAGATATGGTGGATAAAATAAAATATTACAAGTTCAAAAAGAAAGAGAAAGAGGAGATTTTGCGTAGATTGAAAGAATACTTTGAGCGGGAGGAGAAGATAAAACTCGCATACATATTTGGCAGTTTCACAAGGCGGAATATGGTAAGAGACATAGATGTGGCTGTGTATGCGGTTCCTGCATTTACTCATCGTTCCTGAAGGGAAAGTAATCCAAGGAGAAGAGATTGACAGGATGATAGACATAATCACGGAGATAAACCTAAAATATGGTGTGTTAATATCTGTTTATCCTGTTTCAGATGATTATAAAAAGGTCAAAAGTCCGCTGCTCATAAATGTGCGAAGAGAGGGCATGCCGGCATGAAAGAGATTTGGTGGAGAAAGCGGAAAAATATTTAAGGAGTGCTGAAATACTGCTCAAAGAAGGTGATTATGAATCTTCTGTCTCAAGAACCTACTATGCGATTTTGGTAGAAAATCGCAGAGGGAATGACTGCTCTGTTTGGCCTTTGTTATTCTCCTATAAAAAGAACAAAACAAAAGAAATGAAAATACTTGTAAATATGGGACATCCTGCGCATGTTCATTTTTTCAAATATATGATAAAAAATCTTGAGGGGGCGGGACATACAGTAAATATTGTAGCGAGAGATAAAGATGTTACATTGAAGTTACTAAATATTTATGGTTTCAAATACGAAGTCATAAGTGGATACTATTACACCATGCTTGGTAAAATGTATAATTTCATCCAAACAGTCAGAAAATTACTTAAAAAGGCGAGGAAGATGAGACCTGACATGCTGATAGGAGTTGGCGACCCTTATGTGGCACATGTAGGGAAATTAATAGGTAGGCCATCCATCGTGTTTACAGATACGGAAGATGCGAAATTGGCAAATATATTGACATTTCCATTCGCATCCGTGATATGCACACCATCATGCTTCAAAGAAGATTTAGGAAGGAAGCATGTCCGATACAACGGCTATCATGAACTTGCATATCTGCATCCTAATTATTTCAAACCTGACGAGAATATGCTTGATTTTCTCAAATCTGAGAACGATAGGATAATTATTGTAAGGTTTATATCATGGTCAGCTTCTCATGATATAGGGTTAAGAGGAATAAAAAGTAGAACAGATTTTATCAGAACACTTGAAAATTACGGTCAGATATTCATAACTTCCGAGGGAAAACTTGAGGAGAACTTAGAAAAATACAGACTGAGAATACCACCTGAGAAGATACATTCGTTACTTTATTATGCGGATTTATATATAGGGGAGGGGGGAACGATGGCAGTTGAAGCAGCTATACTTGGAACGCCTTCTATACATATAGAATCCACTTCTAAAGGGATTGCAACTGGGGAGTTAAGCGGAAATTTCATTGAATTGCGTGATAAATATGGACTTCTATATTTCTACCCTGATCAAAATAAAGCGTTGGAGAAGGCGATAGAAATATTGGAAAATGGGAATTCAAAGAAGGAATGGCAGAGGAAGAGGGAAAGGCTTTTGAGCGAGAAGATAGATGTGACCGCATGGATGACCGATTTCATCGAAAGATACCCAGATAGCTTCTATGAGTACATGAAAAAGCGGAGAGTGGGCGGAAAAAATGTATTCTAAGCTTTTCAGGAGTTTTATATTTCCATTAATGGAGCTTTCACAGGGAACGAAGATACAGAAATATTTGAAATGGCTTGAGAAGACGCAATGGTGGAAGCCCTCAGAGATCAAAGAATTGCAGAATAAAAAATTGAGAGCGTTGATCAGGCATGCTTATGAAAATGTTCCATATTATCACAAATTGTTCAGGAAATTGAATCTGAAACCTGATGATATAAAAAGGGAAGAAGATTTACGGAAATTACCAATATTGAGAAAGGAGGATATAAGGAAAAACTTCAGCGAATTATTAGCGAGGGATTTTAAGAGGTGGAAGCCGAAATTGAATGCGACAAGCGGTTCAACAGGCGAACCTTTGAAATATTACATAACGATGAATAGCATATCTATAGGATGGGCATCAGGCTTCAGAGCATGGGGATGGGCGGGATATAAGTTGGGAGATAAATATGCGATGCTTGGTGGCTCATCTTTAGTTCCCAAAAACATAACGCTAAAAAAACGCATCAGATATTTCTTTGAAAGGGTGTTGCCCTTGACTTCCCTATATATGACAGAGGAAAAGATGAGAGAATATGCACAAAAATTAGAGGAATTTAAGCCAAAGTTTATTAGAGGATATCCATCGGCACTCTTTATTCTCGCAAAATATTTGCATGAAAACGATTACAACAATATAAGACCGAGAGCAATTTTCACAACCGCAGAGACCTTGCTGCCTTATCAGCGAAAGGTCATTGAAGATGTGTTCGGATGTGATGTTTATGATGGATATGGATGTAGAGATGGAAATGCGAATGCGATGGAATGCGTTGAACACACAGGATATCATATAGCAGCAGAGCAGGTCATTATGGAATTCGTGAGCATGAAAGACGGTGAACATGTTTCCCCAGGGGAAATGGGGGAGATTATTGCCACAGATTTGCACAATTATGCTATGCCTTTCATAAGATATGCAGTTGAAGATGTCGCTGTCCCTTCCGATGAAATTTGCCCATGCGGTAGGGGATTACCTTTATTAAAATCCATTGAGGGCAGAGTATTTGACATCATAAAACTAAAAGATGGGACGATGTTATCTGGAGTGCCAATTACAGGTGAGCTTGATGATATGGAGAGCGTAAAACAATATCAAATAATACAAGAATCTGAGGAAAAAATGATCGTTAAAATCGTAAAAGAGAAAAGTTATACGGAAGAAGACACAAAAAGGATTTTGAGAATGCTAAGAGAGCGGGTGGGGGAAGAAATGAAAATCAAAATAGAATTTGTAGACGAGATACCAACAACAGGCGCGGGTAAACGGAGATACATTATATCCAAAATATGACTATTCTAATGACTATTCTAACACAGTTAGATGAAAGTAGCATAATTGTGTGATAATGAGAAGGATAACGGAAAGGTGGGCACTTGGTAATATGGAAAAATTTAGAGCAATTTCCGTTCGAAAATACTCTCTAAGAGGAAAATTTGCAGTCTGTTTGACGCATGATGTTGATGAGTTGAAAAAGACTTATCAGTATATGACTCGCTCAGTAAGATTCCTTAAATGCGGAAATATAAGAGGTTTAAAGAACGAAATTTTATCATTGTTTGAGAAATTAAGAGGAAGAGAGCCTTACTGGACATTTGAAGAGATAATGAATCTGGAGCGGAGATTGGGAGTCAGGTCAACTTTCTTCTTTCTCAATGAAAGCGCAAAGGTGAAAATATTTGACCGAAGCACATGGCGCCATTATGGCAGAAAATACGACATAACGGATAAAAAAGTGGCGGAGATGATAAGAACATTGCATTCTGAGGGGTGGGAAATAGGACTTCATGGCTCCTTTTATTCTTACAAAAACATTAAACTGTTAAAAAAGGAGAAGGAGATGCTTGAGAAAGTGTTGGGTGCGGAGGTGAAAGGAATAAGACAGCACAATCTTAACCTTGAAATTCCGCAAACATGGCTAATTCATGAGAAACTGGGTTTTGAGTATGACAGCACACTGGGATTTAACGACCGTGTGGGATTCAGGTGGGGCATCTGCTATCCTTTCCATCCCGTTGATGGAGAAGGCAGACCGCTGAAATTACTTGAAATTCCACTTGCGATAGAGGATATTGCATTATTCAGATATGATAATCCGTGGGCGGTATGCATGAAAATGATAGAGGAAGTTGAGCGGAAGGGAGGCGTATTGACAGTTTTGTGGCATCACTCTGTGTTCAATGAGCTTGAATTCCCGGGATGGGCGAAAATTTACGAGAAACTGATAAGAGTATGCAAGGAAAAGGGCGCTTGGATTACAACTGCTGGAGAAATAGCGAAATGGTGGAAGATGCAAGAAACAAATGATAGAACTTAGGGTTATAGGGGAAGAAGAGGCGGGAGAATGGGATGAGTTAGTTAATAAATCACCGCAAGGCTCCATATTTCACACGTGGAGATGGCTGAAGATAGTAGAGAAGCACACAAATAGCAAACTATATCCGCTCATAGGTATGAAGGGTAACACTCCAATAGGCATTTTCCCGCTCTTTTTCAAGAAGAAGGGTTTGAAGATGGTATTTTCTCCCCCTCCTGGCAGTGCTATACCCTATTTGGGTCCTGCAATTGTGAATTATAATGCACTAAAACAGAGCAAGAGAGAATCCATATACAAAGGTTTTCAGAGGAGTGTGGATGAATTCATCTCAAAGTTGAAGCCTCATTACATCTCAGTATCGCTAACACCATTTATGGATCCAAGACCTTTTATATGGGGCGGATACAGATTGAATGTGAACTTTGATTATTATCTCATACTTACAAGAGAGGAGGAAGTATGGAAAAATTTCGATTTAAATCTGAGACAGCACATAAAAAGAGCGGAAAAGAAAGGAATAAAGATAGAAGAGGGTTCAAAAGAAGATTTAGAGTTCATATATGATTCTCTTTTAAGGAGATATAGGGAGCAGAGGAGGACTGTGACTGTTTCAAAGAATTATCTAATGGAATTATACGATGTATTTTATCCAGAAAATCTCAAAGTGTTTATAGCGAGATATGAGGGGAAGAATGTGGGCGGAATCGTCGCACTGATATTCAAAGATAAGATTGTATTCTGGATAGGTGCGGCGAAACCTGAAATGAAAAAGGTCTCACCCAACGATTTAGCGCAGTGGGAGGCGATAAGATGGGGATGCTCTCATGGATTAAAGGTATATGAGGAGATAGGAGCAGGGACTGAGAGGCTTGTGGATTTCAAAAATAAGTATAATCCAGAGCTATCAATACGCTTTACCGCAGTGAAATCTTCTCTTCTATCCACTATACTCGAAAAAATTTATCCCAAACTGAAATCATTTGGTTTTCATATATGAAAATATTGTTTGTGCCAAGTTGGTATCCGAATGAGAAGAATCCAATATCTGGGAACTTCGTTAAGGAAATTGCGAAAGCTATTTCTTTATACGATGATGTCGTTGTTATTCATGCGTTTTCCGACAAGTCGGGCGGATTTTATGATAATATAGAGGAGGGAGTAAGGGTTATCAGAGTGAAATTCAGGAATCTACCATTTCTTACGCATTTCCAATATTTCATTTCAATATTTAAAGCATTCAAAAAGGTAAAGAAGGGATTGGGGCGTATAGATGTAATAAATGCCCATGTTTATTATCCTGCAGGGTTATCAGCGCTGATTTTGGGTAGAATATACAAGATACCAGTTGTGATAACGGAGCATGGCGAGATAATAGACAAATATATGCGGAGCAGATTTAAGTATTTCAAGGATATTTTGAGAACGATGATTGCAAAATTTGTTTTTAAGAGGGCTTTGATTATTACTGTAAGTGATTCTTTGCGAGAACATATAGAATCATTCGGTGTTGAAACTAATTATGCAGTGGTGCCGAATGTTATAAACACAGATTTTTTTAAACCAATAGAGGTAGGAAGAGGAAGAAGAGCGGGGAGGAAGAAGAAAAAAATGATTTTCATTGGAGGACTCACACCACGAAAAGGAATTCCGTACCTGCTTGAAGCGTTGAAAATAGTTAGGGATAGAGGGAGAAATGATTTTATTATGCATATAGTCGGCGATGGTCCATATAGGAAGAGATATGAGGAAATGGCAAAGAATATGAACATAGATGATAATGTAATATTTCATGGCAAAGTAACAGACGAAGAGAAGTTAAGATTGCTTCAAGAAGTTGATTTCATGGTGCTTCCGAGTTTGTATGAGTCGTTTGGAGTCGTTCTTTTAGAGGCGATGGCATGCGGTAAGCCTGTTATAACAACCCTCAGTGGAGGTCAGAAAGAGTTTGTGAATGAAAATACAGGCATTCTTGTCCCACCGAAGGATGCAAACGCATTGGCAGATGCGATTGAATACATGCTTGATCACTGCCACGAATACTCGCCGCAGAAATTGCACGAGTATGTGAGGGAAAATTTCAGTTACGAAGCAGTTGGGAAGCAGTTACATGAAATATACGAGAGCGTGAGGGTTAAATGGGGAAAATAAGGGACTTATACTTGCAGATATCACATTTACTTGCGATGAACATTCCATTTGGAAGAATAAAAAGGGCATTATATAGGATAAGAGGTTCAAAGATTGCGGATAAAGTTGATATAGCATCTGGAGTTTTCATAGAGGAATCGTATCCCGAGCTTGTTGAGATTGAGGAGAATGTGGATATAGGACCGAATGTGATAATCGTTGCTCATGACACGAGCTACCATTGCGTTCAACCCGATATTCCGATGCTTAAGAAGCGTGTTGTGATTAAGAGGAACGCATACATAGGAGCAGGCGCAATAATTCTTCCCGGAGTTACCATTGGTGAGCATTCTATTGTTGCTGCAGGTGCGGTCGTGACGAAAGATGTGCCTCCTCGCACAATTGTCGCTGGCGTCCCTGCGAGAGTGGTAGGGTCAATAGATGAGAAGATTGCGAAAATGGAAGGGGAATAAAGAAAAATGAATGAAGAAAAATGGAAATAGAGCTGAAAATAGCGGAAGATGAGAAAGAATGGGATGAACTTGTGAATAGGTCGCCCCATGGTTATATATTTCACACGTGGAGATGGCTGAAGATAGTAGAGAAGCACACGAATAGCAGACTATATCCGCTCATAGGTATGAAAGGAAACACTCCGATTGGAATTTATCCACTTTTCTATTTCAAGAAGAAAGGAGTGAAACTCGCTCTTTCGCCGCCCCCTAAATCGCTGCTTCTTTACATGGGACCGGCACTCGTTGATTTTGAGAAAATGAAGCAGAGCAGGCGAGAGTCGCTGTTAGCGGAATTTCAGCATGCGGTTGACAATTTCATCGCTTCTGAATTGAGATGCAATTATGTGCGAATACGCACACCTCCAGGCTTAATAGATGCGAGACCGTTGCGATGGTCAGGATACGATGTTGAGCCGTTATACACATACATGATAGACCTTTCAAAAGGAGTTGAGCAATTGTGGAGGGGATTGAGCAGGAAATTAAGGGTGAGTATAGAGCGAGCAAAGCGAGAAGGTGTTTCCGTTGAGAGCGGAGATAAGGAAGATTTGGAGTTTCTTCGCATTTCATTATACGCAAGATTTGAGGAACAGGGTCTAAAACCCTCAAAAGATTACTATAAAGATTACCTTTCCGAATTATATGATGCATTTTACCCTCAAAATATGAAGATATTCATAGCAAAATATAAGGGGGAGCGGGTGGGAGGATTAGTTGTTCTCTGCTATAAATCCTGGTCTGCGCTCTGGATAGGCGTTCCAAAAACAAATTTGAAGGGTATTTATCCAAACGATTTAGCGCAGTGGGAGGCGATAAGGTGGGCATGCTCTCATGGATTAAAGGTATATGAGGAGATGGATGCGGGCGATGACCCAAGATTGAGACATTTTAAGGCGAAGTTCAATCCAGAACCTGCGATATGGTTCTCCGCTGTGAAATATTCTTCACCATTATTTAAAGTGTTAGAAAGAGCAACGAGATTCATATATGATAAGTTCGGACTCGGTGGGTTGATTTAAAAATGAATACAACATCAAATTCATCTGTTGCTTTGAAATTGAACTTGGCAGATTGACTTGATCTTCATTCTTTCCCTCTCCCCTACGCCTACTCTTCTCTCCATTCTTCACATTCTCCTTAATCTCAACGATGAGAGGGCTTAAAATCAAGTTTTAAGCGATTTCATTCAAATTTTATTATATATGCACATCTTTCTCATGCGCACACACACAACAAAGAAATACTTTGGTCTCATTCGTGCATTCGCAAAAGGAAAGTATGAGGTAGTATGAGCACGGTAAGAAGGGTAGCGAAGAACACGCTTGTTTGGTTCTTCGGAGACATCGTCGGCAAGATTCTCTCGCTCGCATTCGTTATATACGCTGCGAGGTATCTTCATGCGGAAGGCTACGGCATACTCTCTTTCGCTCTCGCTTTCACAGGCATGTTCGGCATACTCTCGGACATAGGCTTCTACGAACTTATCGTGAGGGAGGTTGCGAGAGATAAGCAAAAAGCGGGGAAATATATTGGAAATGTCATCATACTGAAATCTTTCCTCGTCGCAATCATGTTCGGACTGCTGTGTGCAACGATAAACATGATGAATTATCCTTCAAAGACAGTTGAATTGGTATTGATTCTTGGAATTTCTATTGCAATTGATGCTTTCAGTGTGGCATTCCACGCAATATTCCACGCATTTGAGAGGATGGAGTTCATCTCTCTTGGAAAAATACTGAAAAATGCCATGTTTTTGGCTGGAGTATTCATCATTATATACGGGAACATGGGACTTCTCGCCTTTGCATATCTTTATTTGATAGGTAGTTTGTTCATATTCGCTTACAGTTTCACGATAACAGCGATGAAATTTGCGAGACCAAAATTTGAGATGGACAAACGATTTTGCAAATGGCTGATAAAAGAGGGTCTGCCATTCTGGGCTTCCTCTGTCTTCATCAAAATTTACTACGATATTGACAAGGTCATGCTTTCAATGATGGTAGGAGATGTTGCTGTCGGGTGGTATAGCGCAGCATACAGACTCGTTGTCACTTTGGGATTCATTCCCACGGCTTTCATCGCTTCAATATATCCTGTGACCTCTCGCTTATTCACTTCTTCAAAGGATTCGCTTAAATTTGCAACAGAAAGAGCATTCAAATATCTGCTTATCATCGGTATTCCAATAGGTATTCTGACAACAGAACTTGCTGATAAAATAATTTTATCAGTTTATGGAACGGGATATGCACCTTCTACAATTGCACTCCAAATATTAGTGTGGTCAGAAGTGCTTATCTTCGTAAGTGCCGTATTTGGAAATCTTCTGAATTCCACTAATAAGCAGATTATAATCACTTATGCTACTGCGATTGCAGCCGTTCTAAATGTTGTTATGAACCTATTGTTGATTCCGAAATACAATTTCGTCGGTGCAAGCATTGCAACGGTCGCAACTGAAGCTTTCATGTTTGTATTTGTGTCAGCATATGTCATGAGAAGTGAATATAGACCATCCGAAAGGAATATTTTAAGTGCATTGATAAAAGTAGGAACTGCAGGCTTTGCGATGTGCATCTTGCTAATTCACAAAGATGTTGTGTTAATACCCCTTTCAATCGCTGTATATATCCTTATTCTCTATCTTTTAAAAGGAATTGATGGAGTCGACCGGAAATTTATAAAGCAGATATTAATGAAGGAGGATAAGTATTATTTGAGAGAATATTAAACTTCTTACGCAGAGGAAATTCCACCAAAAAAGGAATGTAAAATTGAGGATTCGACGATACTGACGTAAGGCTAATTAGAGCTATGTTAAAAAATGTGGAGAGGGTAAAATGGGGATAAAATGATAGAAAAACTTATACGGAAATTACCAAGACCAATTAAAGAATCTTTGAAGTCCCTATATTTGAAATGGAATCTAAAGACGATTTGGGATGATGAGTTGCTTGAAAATCTGGTGGAATTTTATAACGAGTATATGAAGTATAAAGATTTTAGGTTAAATAAAGAAGAAGCGAAATGTTTATGTAGGGTGGCAATGAGAATTAATGCAGATTTGTGGAGAATACTAAATCCAAAAACAGAGGAAGAAGTAGAGAAGTTCTATGAGATTACACCATATTACCCTTTTGAACTAGCTTATTGGCACATGCAAAGATATCAAAGGAAGTTTAGAAAAGAAATAGTAAATTTATCATTTGGAGAAGTTTTAGACTATGGAGCGGGAATTGGAGACCTTTGTATAGAACTTGCAAAGAGGGGGTTAAATGTAACGTATGTAGATGTTCAGAGTATGAATATGGAATTTGCTAAATTTATTTTTAAGAAAAAAGGTTATAAAATTTGCATCTTAGATGCTGAGAAAGATTGGGACAAAATATGGGAAAAATATTATGATACAATTATATGTCTTGATGTAATAGAACACTTAACTAAGCCAAAAGAAGTACTTGAGCAGATGGCAAAACACTTAAGGAGAGGAGGAAGGTTAATAATAACTGGGCTAAATTGTGATTCAACGGAAAGTCATCCGATGCATTTTAGATTAAGTTTTGATGCGGAAAAGTTGTTAACATCCTACTCACTGCGGAAAGAGAAAGATTTCTTATGGATAAAAATTTAAAGAGACTAAGTGATAAGTGATGAATATAAGGCAATACCGATATGTAAGTGTAATTGTGTGCACATACAACAGAAGAAAAATTTTCGATGAGTGTTTTGAATCGCTGCTTAATCAAAGTTATCCTAAGGATAAATACGAAATTGTAATTATTGATAGTTCGGACGATTTCACTGATGAGCTGGTTAAAAGTTATCAAGAAAAAGCAAAAAAATATGGAATTAGATTGAAATATCTTTATCAAGAGCCAAAAGGTCTAGCAGCAGCAAGGAATTTTGGCATAGAGAACGCAAAGGGTGAAATAATCTGTTTCACAGATGATGACTGCGTAGCCGATAGATTCTGGGTGGAAAAACTTGTTGAGGGATTTGATAACGAAAGGGTAGGAGGGGTGGGGGGAAAAATTTTAATATATAATCAGGAAGGATTAGGTAGGTATCTTCCAAGCGTCGATCAGTATTCGCTCATTAATGATTGGTCGTTCATTTCTGGCGCCAATATGGCTTATAGGAGAGATATTTTAGAGTATATCGGTGGCTTTGATCCCCTCTTTAAATTTGGTGCTGATGATGCCGATATAGCTATAAGGGTCAGACTCGGAGGTTATACTTTAAAGTACAGTGAAGAAGCAGTTATTTACTTCAGGCACAGATCAAATTTAAGAGAATTAATCAGACAGCAGTACGGTTATGGCATCGGATTTTCACGTCTTGGTAAGAAATACCCTAACTTGCAAATAAGGAAAGCTATTTTCTTACTGCTTATAAAATTAATATGGAATATCGCAACATTTCCCGGATGTCTAATGAAAAAAGATAAAAAACAAATTGTGAGAAGAGCTATAAACATTATATTGGTATCATCATACTTAATTGGGGTAATCAGTGGTTATGTCTCTGTGAAGTATCCAGAGGAAAAAATAATCCCTTGTGATTTCAAATTTTTCAAACCATTAGCCGAGGATTTTCTTAGAGAAAAGATCAAAAATAAATTTAGGTTAAAGTGAAGTTTATGGTTGAAGTTAGATTTGTCAGTGTGGTAGTACCAACATACAACAGGAAAGAAATGCTAATGGAATGCCTGAAATCTTTATTCAATCAAACATATCCGAAAGATAAATATGAAATTATCGTTGTGAATGATGGCTCAACAGACGGCACAGAAGAAGTTTTGAAAGAATATGCGAAGAAAGCGCCTTGTATTTTCAAGTGTTTTTCACAGGAAAATAAAGGACCATCTGCAGCGAGAAATTTAGGAATAGAGAATGCAAGGGGAGAAATAATTTGCTTTACCGACGATGACTGCATAGCGGATGAAAGATGGATTGAAAATTTAGTGAAAGAATTCACAAATGAGAGAGTGGGAGGTGTTGGAGGGGAAATTGTAGCATATAATCCTAAAACGCTGACAGAGAAATACGGAAACAGGTTCAATCAGCGAGAGAGAGCAAAGGAATATCTCTTAACGGGAAATGCAGCATACAGAAAAGATGTTTTAGATGCTATTGGAGGATTTGATGAAAACCTGAGAAGTCTTGAAGATGTGGATTTAGGGATAAGAGTGAAAGCAAGAGGATATGAACTCCGATATACCCCACATGCAATTGTATTTCACAAACATTATGATACACTTCAATGGCTCATGAGAAGGCAGTATTTTCTCGGTAAAATGTTTGTGAGATTGAGCAGAAAGTATATTCATCATTTCTCTGTCAAATACTATCTTATCAAATGGCTCATCTCCCTCCTGGGAACAACGGCAACGCTTCCTGCATGTATTTTTAAACAAAACAGGAAAGAGCATATTTTATATGAATTTTTTAGCATTATAATTATTTCCTCAGCTATTGCTGGTCTAATAGTAGGTTCAATGACGGAGAGATATCCGGGGAAAAAGGTGAGCGAAAAATTGGATTTTTTGGAAAATGAATCCATCATCCAGATAGTCAAAAGAGCATTAAGAAGAATCTAATTTCCCTCAATAACTTCTATTATTTTTGTCTCTTTTGGTAATAAATCCACACTGATATAATATATTTTTCTATCAGTTCCATCGGATATTCTTACAATTTTCCCATTTTTTACAATATAATTGTCCTTTAATTTCATCTTAAATGTGATACCTTTTACCGCCTCATCATTTTGATTCTGCACATAAATAACAATCTTTTTATCTTCTATTAAGACATTTGCGAAGACATTCTTTAGCAACAATAAATGCTTCGCAATCTCGTGAGGTGTTGCGAAAGTCATACCCTTTTCTTTGGCATATTCAATTGTGTTCAGCATTTGCGTTGCATATTCAGGTCTGCCTGCTTTATCTGAATTCCACATGAACAGGCACAAGTCCTCATTTTCAATAACAGAATCAATCACAGCTTCCCAAGCCTTCTCGTAATTGTTGCCATAGAAATATGTGAATCCACCAACCGTAGGTAGTGAAATGGGCAATAAAACTAAATTCGTATCTTCGCCATGATAGTGTGCCATCTGTGGTCTTCTAAGCCCTTCCTGGAAATATCTCTCGAAAGGTGGCGGTATGCTCTCTGAAATCATGAAAGAAAAGTTCTCTTCTGCGAGCGTTCTCACTGCTTCAAGATTATATCCATCAGGCATGATACCTATTTCAATACCATGCTCACTTGCTATCTCCTTTATTTCCTTTATGCGTTCAACACTTTTATTCCCTCTCAATTTCTCCTTTACTATGACACTGCTATCTATTTTACTTTCATTCAAATCTCTAATTACTTTTGTGAATTTCACATCCTTCAGCATCTCAATGGAAGTATTAGAGGAATTGATAACGCCATTAGAAATTGCCTCAAGCAAATTTCCATCACTTATTAATACAAGGGGTATCTCACCATTCGGATAGGGATATAATGAAACGGATGTGTAGCGCTCTATATTCCTTTTTGCCTCCTCCTTTGTTCCTATTGAAATCCACTGTGTCACATGCATCGATTCCGCAGGTTCTATTTCATACTTCATATGCAGCGTCAACACATAATACGGATAGTCTGTGTAACCATGATATGATACCTTATTTGGATAAGGGCATGTGTTATCAAACTTCACATATATACCCTGTCCATTTTCATTATGGATAAACAGGCTATCAAATCTTATCTTATTTATTGGCACGATATCCTGACACGGATACATTGTCCGCTTCTTCACAGTTTCATCGCCAAGTCCAAGCTCAAAATATCTCATAGGAGAGAAGAAAGTCATTGTAAGCTCATTTATATCCATCGTTGAGTCATTTACCCAGTCGTTGGATATGATTATCTCCCTCTTAAATGCCTTCTTAAAGAATGTGTATTTCACCGTCAAACTCGCCCAGTTCTCTTCTTTGTTTCTCAATACTGCCTCGTAAATTATCTGATTCTCGCCCAATATCACAACCGGAAATTCCGTTTCATGAAACGCCCAACCTCCAGCAGCTCCTTGATGAGAACCTCTACTCCATGCAATTATCAGAAAATCGTAATATAAACCTTCATCGCCTAAGAAATTCGTCGTTTTATTACCTATATATCTCATTCCAGGGTCAGTTTTGCCTATTCTCACCTTATATTCACCCGTATCCACTAAATAACAATCACCAGCATCCTTTATTATCCCAACATCTGCAAAATTCAAGTGTGGGTTGATATTTGTTCTGTGAACTGGAGGGATTATATATTTATAAATGGAGAAATACTCGGCAGAAGAATAAACTTTATCATACATTTTATTGTAATCTATCATCAATCTTTCTGGTCTCTCGCCAAAATTCCGCAGTGTTCTTTTCGAAACTATTAAATACTCAACGCCAAAAGTCGCATATAAATCCCGTGCATATTTCTCCCCATTTATGTCAAAGCATGCACTATACTGATCCCATATGAATCTGCTCTGCTCGGAGCCTGCCGAAACAGTCGTCACGCTTGGTGGTATCTTATCCCCATATACATATATCATGTGCCGGTATCCGTAACCCGCACATCTTTCTTCCGAGGAACCTATACTTTTTAACCATCCAAGACCCGTCCTCTCGCATTTTGTTCCGCTTATCAATGGATGATAATACAGATTTCCAATTACAGGCAATATTACAATATAAGAAAAAAATATTAATAAAGCAATAAATACAAAAATTTTTCGTGAAGAGCGCAATAAATGATGCTCCACTTTGTCCTTCACATAATAAAAACCGATTGAGGAAAGCACCGGGATGATGATGAAGAGGTAACTGATACTTCTTAGAGCGGCTACCGCACCCTGTCCCGGCAGTATTGTTATGGCGGCGGTTGAAAGAAGTAAGCATATTCCTTCCCTGTTCGTCTTGAACGCACCGATTATGGCGAGGAGCAAATGAATAGGCCCCCACCAGAAAGGCCAAAATAATGACGTATGCGGAACATGCCTTATACTTCCTATAATAGGAACCGAAAAATACCTAAATGAGAATCTTCTTCCCAACTTCTTTATATTATCTCCAAGCATATTATGCATAAATATCAACAATTTGCATATTGAATACACAGAAAATAGCGATAATAAAACATAAAGAGGGTTTAATCCGACAAATATCTGCTCATAAAAAATTTTTGATACTTCTTTTCCGAATGGAATATGCAGGGAGGATGATAGAGAGCCACCAACTGAAACCAAAATTCTGCCTTTATATATATATTGTGGATGGACATGGGGGAAAAGATGTATTGCAATGATGAATGAGAACATTAATACTGCAAGCGAAATGTATACATCCTTGTGAAGATTTCCCCATAATGCAGCATATATGAGAAGGTATGTGGCTATCAGGAAAAGTAAGAACATCGTTGTTCCTGTGTGCGTGAAGCAAAGCGTGAATGAAAGCAGGGAAATCAACACATAGCGCTTCCATCTTGATATGCTATTATTCAGCATGAGGTAAATGAAGGAGATTAGTATGAAAGATTCGACAAAAACGGATGTTGAGTATGCTAATATACCAGTGCAAATAATTGGCATGGATATGAGAAACGCAACAGAAAGAATTGCCTCGTTTCTTGATGCGTTAAAAATCTTTGCATATGAAAAATATAAAGATAAGAGGATGAGAAATAACAAAAATGGTATATTCTGTGCGAGTTCAAGCATATTCATTCCCGTTATTTTTGCAACAATGGAGCCGAAAAGCCATAAACCGAAAGGATAGTCGTACCTCAAATATCCTTTTTCCAAGCAATGTTTATAAAAATCGTTCAGTGAATTCGCATGTTCCATAATACGAGTGAAGAATAAATGACTGTATACATCCGTTCCGTATGGTATAAAGAGGAAATATGTGGGAAGAACAAATCCCAATATGATTGAAGAGAGTAATAATATTAGCAGAGATGCCCCCTCTCCATGTGGAATTGCGCGAAAATTCTCCATTACCTTCACTGCCTTCCCAAATATTTCTCTCCTCGCCTCATCGTGTCGCTCATTCATTGTTCTTCATATTCCTTCTTATCATTTAAATCCCCTTCCTAATGAATAAATCTGTTAATTATTTACAAAATGTATATCACAACTGTTTCCGTAAGCTCAAATTTTCTATGCTCTATTCCTCCGATATACTCAAAATGACAGACATCCCCCTTCAGAAGATAGAAAGGCTTTATTAATAGGCTCGTGGCAATCTTCTTCCAAGATGAGGAGAGCAAGAGGGGCTCTGGGAGTGGTTCTTGTATTTGTGCTGTCTTTGCTTGCATCAGGCATCGTATCTGCAGGGCAGACGCAGGTTATTGGAAAATGGGATGCTGGGGCTTCCTATGATGCAATCGCCCATGGCAACTATCTCTATGTCGCTTCGGGCTCTCAAGTTAGGATATACGACATCTCAACAAAGGAGAAAATAGAAAACATAAAGATGGAGTATAAAGATACGTATGGAGGCCCTCGTAAGTTGGGAACATACAAAGAAAAGACCCCTCCTGTCAATATATTGCACACTGATGCTGGAACAATTAGAGGTCTGTATGCGGATGGAAACTATCTTTATGTAATAGGTGGCAAATTCGTAATAGCAGATATTTCAGACCCTGAAAATGCATACATTGTATCTTCCCTTGATGTAGGAGGTAGAGATGTGGAAGTTAAAGGAGATTATGCATATATAGGCACTTATGGGGGTGGATTAAAAGTTGTGAATATTTCTGACAAAAAGCATCCTGTTCTCATAAAAACAGTGTCCCTGGGCGGCTACAATAGAGTATGGAGACTTACAATTTCTGGAAATTATTTATATGCTGCTATGGCTACGGATAAAAAATTAGTTATTCTGGATATATCTGACCCCTCAAATCCACTTATTGTCACGGAGTGGACATCAACAAGCGGATCAGGAAACGATTTTTCCAGCGTTGCGGTCAAAGATTCCTATGCCTATGTCGTCCATTATTATGATGGTGTGCATGTAGTAAACATCTCTGATCCAAAAAGTCCAGTAGAGACTTCTTACCTCAAGGCTCGTGGAGCTTCTGATATTAAAATTTTAGAAAATTATCTATTCCTCTCCACTCGCTATGAGGGATTTCGCATTTACAATCTTTCCAATCCCAAAAATCCATCTTTAGTTACTACTTTTTGGTTTTCGGTAGGCTATGCAGAAAGCATATTTCCTTATGAACTTCCCCACGGCACCTATGTTTTCGAAACTGCATTTTCAGTTGGATGGGCAATTATAAATGCAACTAATATTGAACACCCGAAACTGATGACAGACCCTATGATGCCTGTTCCTGCAGGCGATAGTGTAAAAGTGAAAGGGAATTATGCATTCGTAGGTGCTCATAATGCTGCAGTATGGGTATTAAATGTTTCAGACCCTGCAAATCCGAAGCCAATTGCTGTTATGCTAAATGGTGGTAGAAATACAGGTCTTGAGATAAGTGAGGATGGAAATTATCTTTATGTCGCTGGGAGTTGGTGCGGTCTTTGTATAGCCGACATCTCAGATCCTGAAAATCCAAAATGGATGGTTGTTGACTATGGGTCAAATATTGATGGAACGCTTATTGCAGTTGATAATTATCTTTATCATGGAGGATTAAAAATCTATGATGTCTCAGACCCTAAAAATCCAGAAGTTGTTTATAGTGAGAGGTTGTATGGAAGTTATGGAAGGGTAATAGGAAGATACGGAAGTGATTATCTTATTGGTGTAGGAACAGAAGGAGTATTCGTTGTTGATATTTCAAACAGAACGAATCCTGTTGTTGTTGGAAATGTAAGCCTACCGCAAGAGCCTAATGTGCATATCCTCGCCGGTCATCCAGGAGCTGTTTCTGGTGGTGTAGTTTATGTCGGTGCTGGTAACTATCTATATTCGGTTGACATATCAGATCCAACGAACCCTGTCATACTCGACAGTGTAAGAGTAACCCAACCTACCGCTGTTGTTACTTATGGGACCTATGCTTATGCTGGTGCAAGAGTTGGTAGTTGGGGGCTTTATGCAGTTAATATATCTGATCCTTCTGATATGAAAGTAGAAGATTGGATTGGAATGGGTATGAATGATTTGGATGAGGAAAATGACTTGCTATACACATCAGATTTAACTATAATCTCCCCCATCGGAGGAGGAGAATTACCTTTGCAAATCTCCCTTATAAAAGTAGGGAGCATAACAGAAAACTCCGCAATTATTTCCTGGCAGACAAATAAAGAAGCAGATTCTTTGGTAAAATACGGCACCTCCCCTGGAAGCTACACAAAGCAAAAATACGACCCGAATCCAACAAAATACCACAGCATAAAATTGGAAAACCTATCTCCAAACACAACATACTATTTTGTTGTAGAATCAAAAACAGCCAACGAAACGGCAACAAGCACAGAGAAAAGCTTTAAAACAAAAGCTCCTGATGTAACTCCGCCAATTATCACAATAGTAAGCCCTGAGAACAATTCCATAATTGAAGGAGGCACTCCCTTAATAAGCGTAGTCATAGAAACAGATGAGCCAGCTATATGCCAATACTCCTTCTCAGATTTCAATTATGGAGAAGGAACGAACTTCACCCAGACAGGAGGAACGGAACATTCATTCAATCTCTCTGTTGAGGACGGAAAATCCTATACCCTATACTACCGATGCCAGGATTTGAGCCCTCAAAAGAATGTAAACACAGAAAGCACAATTCACAGCTTTTCTGTCGCAACCGAGTGGTGGGATTACTTTGATGATGAGACAAAAATAGAGAGCAAAGAGAACATAGAGATAAGCGATGGCTCTGCAAAGATAAAATTCCCCAAGAATAAAGTATATCCGACAAAGGATGCTGTTATAAGCTCAATATCGGGATGGTCAACTGGGAAAGGCGACCTTGCTGTTGGTTATTTTGACAGATACAGGAGTTTGTTGGAGTTTAAGATACCGAACGGAACCGGCGAGATAAAATCTGTCAGGTTACATCTCTATGTGTCAAAGACCGATCCTGAGCCGGGTGGAGGCTATGGGAACAATACAATCTTAATGCACAAATTAACAAAAACCTTTGATGAGGATGATTGCGATTACAAATACAGGGATAAAAGCGAGAACCTGGCATGGGACAATGAAGGGGGGGACTTTGACCCAACGGTAATAGATTCTTTGGATGTCTCAGGCGACCTGAAAGGTAAATGGCTTGTATTTACCCTAAAAGGTAAAGATGCTGAGAATCCGATAGATGTGAAATGGGGAGATACAATAGGCTTAATTCTGAGACCGAAGATAACCTGGGGTGTTTACAGAGAGGATTGGTTCAAATCAAGAGAAGCATCAGAGGAGCAGAGACCGTATCTTGAAATTATCGCAGGCTCCACTTCCGCATATCTTATTTCCGTTCCTATCACACCTACTTCCCTTCATTCATGGGACAAGTTCTATGCTGATTATGAGATGTCAAACGGAACATACATAAACTTTTCTATATTGGATGCTGAAACTGGAAAGGTTCTTTGCTCAAACCTCACTGGGAAAGGGGATGACATCTCTGCCTGCCTTTCCGGTGTAAAGTCTATAAAGTTGAAAGCGGGACTGCGGACGGATAATCCGCCTGCGACCCCAATCCTGAAGGAATGGGAAGTAAGTTGGATTACTGGGAGAAATGACACAACGCCACCAATCACAACTACTGAAATCACGCCTCAACCCAATGAAAAGGGCTGGATAAATTCCACGCCTGTTGTCGTCACTTTCCATCGCACTGACGATTCCGATGTAGCTTATACCAATTATTCTTTCTCACGAGAGAGTTCATGGACGACTGTCCCTGGAAATGATTCTTTCAATATTACAATAACTGATGAAGGCACTTTCACAATATGGTATTATTCCGTCGATATATTTGGAAATAAGGAGGGCGTTAAGAACATAACGCTTAAAATAGATATTACACCACCGTCAATAAAAAATATAACAGTCACACATGCAAATTCAACAGTCATAACATGGATAACAACTGAAAAAGCGGATAGTCTTGTCAAATATGGCACCTCCTCAGGAAATTATACGCTCAGAAAATACAATTCAAGCTATGTGAAATATCATCGTATTGTTTTATCAGGTCTTCTTCCCAACACAACTTATTATTTCGTCGTAA